>Ga0256840_1002773_pt1 | contig 15047 bp, 14 predicted proteins | sample 355202metaG_FD_185969 | JGI IMG/M metagenome (GOLD analysis project Ga0256840, IMG submission 185969) | Hydrothermal vent microbial communities from Mid Atlantic Ridge, Atlantic Ocean - 355-202 | ecosystem: Environmental > Aquatic > Marine > Hydrothermal vents | place: Atlantic Ocean: Mid...
ATTGTATTATCCCCGATGACACTCTTTGCACCTATATAAACATGTGCCAAAACTATACAGTTATCACCAATTACCGCACCATTTGCTATTTCAGATTTGGGAGAAATTTTTGAATTTTTGCCAATTTGAGGTAAAGGAAGGCTATCATCCTCTACTGACGGTGCAAAATACTTTGACAGTGTTGCCATGGACCAGTAAGGATTTTTTGTAACGAATGCAATACTGGTAGAAGGTAACTGTGAAGCTAAATTTTTGGAAATAATTACGGCGGCAGCTTTTGTATTTTCTAAATCTTTGACATATTTTGAGTTGGACACAAAAGAGATTTCATTCTCTTTTGCATCTTTAAGAGTATTTATTCCTACAATTTCAATATCATTTTCTGAAATATCACACTCTAAAATTGAAGCTATTTCACTCAGCTTCATCTTCTTATCTCTCTAAAGCAACAGCGCCGCTTCTGACTATCTCTTTTGGATTGTATTTTTTAATCGCCTGAAGATAGTGATCGACTCTTTTGGGTTCATCTGCAATCATTGTTATAATAACATCGTTCCCCACATTGACTATTTTTCCATTATAAGCGTTACAAATTGCACTGATATCACTGATATTTTCAGTAATTGGAAACTTGACAAGAGCCATCTCTTTTTCAACCAAATCAGCATGTTCGTACACACGCAAAACTGGAATAAGTTTATGCAACTGCTTTGTAATCTGCTCAATCACACGAACAGAACCTGATGTAACAATCGTCAAACGAGAGTACTTGCTGTCTGGAATTGGTGCAACAGTTAAAGATGTAATGTTGTATCCGCGTCCGGAAAAAAGATCGGTAATTCGAGATAATACACTCGCTTCATTGACAACGATAACGGAAACTACTCTTCTTTCTGTATTGTCAGTCATTATTTACTCTCCTTTTTCTCTAATAGCATCATATTAAACAGACTTCCACCCGATGGAACCATTGGCATAACATTTTCAAACCGTTCTACTTTTACATCTATAAATGCAACGATATTTCTCTCTACCGCCTCTTTTAAAGCTGCATCAAACTCTTCTTTTGTTGAAACTCTGTAGCCTATTCCACCAAAAGCTTCCGCAAGCTTTACAAAATCTGGCTGTACAGAAAGGTCTGTCTCGCTGTGACGCTTGTCATAAAAGAGTGTCTGCCACTGACGAACCATTCCTAAAAAGTTATTATTTAAAATAATATTAATAATCGGCAGCTTTTTTTCCACTGCTGTCATTAACTCCTGACAGTTCATTAAAATAGAACCGTCCCCTGTAAAGTTGATACTTGTTTTTTCCGGTACGGCTGCTTTTACACCCATAGCGGCAGGAAAACCAAATCCCATTGTCCCAAGCCCGCCGGAGCTTATAAACTGACGAGGTCTCGTAAACGGATAGAATTGCGCAGCCCACATTTGATGCTGTCCGACATCTGTTGAAATATTTGCATCATCGCCAAGCAGTTCTCCTACGCGTTTTACAACCCACTGTGGCTTAAGATTTTCAGTATCTTCATGGAAAGTAAGCGGATGCAGCTCTGCGAAGTTTTCGATTGTTTCTCGCCATGGTTCATATTTGCTGCTGTCTACAAGTGAAGTCAGCTTTAACATCTCCGTAACAACATTTTTTACATCGCCAACAATAGGATAGTTCGCATTCACAAGCTTAGATATACTTGCAGGATCAATATCTACATGTATAACAGCAGCATTTTTAGCAAATTCACTCAGTTTTCCAGTAACACGGTCATCAAACCTTGCACCAAGAGCAATCACTAAATCTGTTTCACTCATTGCCATATTTGCCGCATACGAACCGTGCATCCCGAGCATACCTATAAGTAAATCATCATCATATGAAAGTGTACCACGAGCCATAAAAGTCTCAACTGCGGGAATACCTGTAGTATGAACAAGTTCTCTTACTTCATAGGCTGCATTAGAATTAATAATACCACCACCAAGATAAAATAACGGGCGTTTTGCATGAGCTATCGCTTCCATCGCTTTTTTGATTTGGCGAGGATTTCCTTTTACATGTGGTTTATATGTCTCTAAATCAAGCGCCACATCATAATTAAACTCTGCAATCTGTGCTGTAACATCTTTTGGAATATCTACATGTACAGGACCTGGTCTACCTGTTCTTGCTATATAAAATGCTTCTTTAAGAATACGCGGTAGATCTTTTGCATCGGTTACAAGATAATTGTGTTTCGTACAAGAACGACTAATTCCAACTGCATCAATTTCCTGGAATGCATCTGTTCCGATAAGACTCATAGGCACTTGTCCTGATATAACAACTAAGGGAATAGAATCCATATAAGCATCTGCCAAACCTGTTACTGCATTTGTAAACCCAGGTCCACTTGTTATCATAGATACCCCGACTTTTCCGCTAGCTTTGGAATAACCCTCCGCAGCATGGACTGCTGCCTGCTCGTGACGAGTTAATATATGTTGAAATTTATCTTGTTTGTAGATTTCGTCATAGACATTCATAATTGCTCCACCAGGATAGCCAAAAACTGTATCTACCCCTTCTGCAATTAAAGCTTCAATGACCATCTGTGCGCCACTAATTTGCATGAAAAGTCTCCTCTGTATAATATATATTTTTAAAAATTCGCTAATTATACTTCAGGAGAGCTATAATTGAGGTTAAAGCATTAATCTAAAATTGATTTTACAATCATTGAAGGCCTCCACATAGAGAGCGAGCCTTTTTTTAAGTGTTCAATATCGAGCTTGGTATCTTTGTATCTTTTTTTAAATATCTCAAACAATATTTCTATCTGATCATCAATACCAAAATTTAAAATATAATTTTTAATACCGTTTTCTATCTCTTTGCGATCTCTTTTTTCTCTTATAGCTGTTTCAAGTTGATTTATATAAGTCCAGGCAAATATCGTTGCCAAAGCTGTGGTTTTTGAACTAATATCAAAATATTTTTTTAAAATATTTTTTACTCCTTCCACATCTCCGACAGCGGCAAAACTATTTGCTTTTAGCAAATCAGTATCCCACTCTTTTTGTAATTTCTCGCCTGCTTTTGTCTCCTGCAGTTCTTCATATGCTGCCATCATATTATATGCCGTTTGATAATCCTCTTTCTCTACAGCATCATAAAATTTCTGCTTGTTTTGTATATCTTTTAACATAAGCTCAACTTCATCTTTAAAATCTGTAAAAGTACTCAGCAGGTTCATCAGTTTCATAGCAGCTATGTTTTCACCTTCATATACTAATTTTTGGATTTTCATATAAATATTATCGGCATATTTTATCATCGAGTCATATTCTGGAAACTCCTTTAAAAAAGGATTCTGTTGAACAAGTGCCGATGCCAGTTTAAAATCTTTTTTGCCAAGAGCAGTTCTAAATCTTTTATAAATAGCACCTTTTGTTAAGACATCCTGAATAAAAGTTGTTTTGTTACTAATACCTCTGTAGGGAGCCAAAATTTCTTTGGCACGTTCCATCTGGTTTGGCTGCAAAGCATATTTCAATGCCTGAAAAAGATCTTTTTTCCATTTCTCTTCTAAAAGTTTATATATTTTTGATTCTTTATAGACTGGATAACGGTTCGCCAAACTATATGCTAATGCCAATTTTCCACTTTTAGCAAGTTGCACAAACTTATCATATTCAGCATAATCATTAATTAGTTTTTGTATAATCCTGTTTTTACTTGGTATTTTCATAAAGTTTTTCAGCATCAAAAGAGCTTTCTCTTTTTTCCCATTCTGAAAAGCTTTTTTTGCCTTTTGTAATGTATTTTCCCATAAATTCGAAACCAGATGATATATATCTGTATAACGTAAAATAGGATTTTTCTTTACCTCTTCTTCTATTGCATCTATATCCTGATTCATTAAAAGTGTTTTTAAGGTATCAACCTTTTCAAAAATATCATAATACATCAAAAAGCCGTCTTGTGTACCAACTATAAGATGATTATGTTCATCATCAAAAGCCAAACTGGTAATTGGTGAAGTAATTTTTATGAACTTAGGTGCTATTAGCTCATATTTATTTAAGTCATATACCAAAATATATCCTAATTTCGTACTCAAAAACAGAAATTTATCATCACTGCTGATTACAAGCTGGGTAACATCATCATGAATACCTTCTAATCTTTGAATCACTTTGCCACTGTATATGTTCCAGATAATCGCTTTTGAATTTTTATCAATACTCACCAGTTTGTTTCTGCCAAAAAATTTCAACTTCATAACTGGTGCAGAGTGGGCTTTTAACTTCTCTTTAGGCGTCATTGTTACAAGATTAAACAGTGTTATTTTTCTGTCATAACTTGCTATTGCCACCCAGTTTCCATTTTTTGAGCAAGAGACATCATTAATTGTATCTGCATGATGGGGAAGTGTAAATACAATCTTTCCGCTTTTGACATCCAGTGCAAAAGTTTTGCCGTCTTCTCCACAGGAAAACATATATCTTGACAAAGGATCTATCCCGACACAGGAAACTTCACCCTGATGTCGCGATACTCTTGCAATAGCTTTTTTGGTTTGGGCGTTATAGAGCCTTGATTCTTTTGCATCGGCTGACAATGTTGCAAAATAATTGCCATCATCACTATAGGCAACTACACTATTTTTATAATACTTATGTTCAATATTAACTTTAAATCCGGTTTGCACTTTTAGGCTGTCTTTATCGTAAAATCTTACAGTGGTTTTAGAATCAATAACAACAAGTCGTTTATCTTTTAAAATCTTTATTAAAATTACAGGATTAACAATACTTTGACTTTTGACGGTTTTCATTTTCAGTCTCTCAAATAACCCTCTTTTACAAGAGCCTCTTTAATTTCTTTTTGGTGCTGTTTCCCTTTTGTCTCCATATGCACAGTCACATTCGCATCTCCGTAATCCAGCGATATGGACGTTCTGTCATAAGAAATATGTACAATATTTGCATTGAGTTCCTGAAGTATTTGGGTGAAACGCATTAAAGAGCCTGGTTTATCAACCAATGTGACGGTAAGTTTCATTTTGCGGTGAGACTTCAAAAGACCTTTTTCTATAATGACAGAAAGGAGTGTAACATCCATATTTCCGCCACTGAGCACTACTGCAACATTTTTGTCTTTAAGATAATCCAGTTTATGATGCAATAATGCGGCAACACCGACAGCCCCTGCCCCTTCTACAACAAGTTTTTGTTTTTCAAGTAAAAATAAAATAGCGCTTGCTATCTCTTCATCATCTACACTGATCATTTCATCTACACATTCCAAAACATGCCCAAGTGTAACAGATGAAGTATCCCGCACTGCTATACCGTCAGCTATAGTTCTGACACTTGTAGAGTCAACAGCTCTTTTTAAATCAAAAGAGTTTTTAAATGCCGGAGCTCCTTTGGCACTTACACCGATTACTTTTATTGCTGGATTGACAGCTTTAATGGCACTGGCCATACCTGCTATAAGTCCACCGCCGCCAACAGGAACAAGTACCGCGTCAAGTTCTTCACATTTATCCAAAATTTCTAAAGCAACAGTACCCTGACCTGCCATTACCTCTTCATCTTCAAAAGGATGTACAAATGTCAAATGATTTTTTTGGCCGTATTCTTTTGCATAGGCGTAGGCTTCATCATAATTTGTACCGGCAAGTATTACCTCTGCGCCGAAGTGTTTTACCCCGTCTATTTTTGTAAGCGGTGTTGATTCCGGCATTACTATCACTGCTTTTGTATTAAAAGCAGCAGCCGAATAGGCAACGCCCTGTGCATGGTTTCCGGCACTGGCTGCAACAACACCGCACTCTCTTTGTTGTGGTGTTAACGTAGCTATTTTATTATATGCACCACGCAACTTAAAGGCACCTGTAATTTGCAGGTTCTCTTTTTTCAAGTATACCTTGCATCCGGCAATTTCACTCAGGTATGGAGCATAAGAAAAAGGAGTATTGACTACTACCTCTGATATACGTTTGTGTGCTTCTTTTATTTTTTGTAAAGGTATCAAAGATTAGGCCTGTAGATTTCGATGATCAACCATAGTACACTGGTTTTGTACAACTTTCATCCCGGCATCCTGTGCTTTTTTTGCAGCTTCATTATTTACGATGCCCTTTTGTGCCCAAAACACTTTTACATCACCACGTTTTATACAGGCATCTGCAATAGCATCAAGTGCTGCGGGTTTTCTGAAAATATCTACCATATCAATTTTAAAAGGAATTTCTTCTAAAGATTTATAAACTTTTTCACCTAAAATAGTGTCACCTTTCGGATAAACCGGTACTATTTTATACCCTTGAGCCTGAAGGTATTTGGCAACTCTATGACTGTCTTTACTCTCATCAGGAGAAAGCCCCAAAACAGCAATAGTCTTCACGCTCTCAAAAATCTCTTTTACTTCATCCATATTTGAATTAACTGTAGGAAATTCACACTCCATCCTCATCCTTTTTTATATTTTGTCAAAAAAAATACTGCACAACACATTCTCATTCACATAGTAAATGCTTTTTGTAAAAAGATTATATCGAAAAACTATAAAGTTGTGAATTAAGTTCGTACTCCAGGTTATTGGAGTTTTGCTACTTCTTATGTCAAAATTTCATGCATACTAAAAACTGTCCCAAAAAGAATTGGTTGATGAAGCATATAAATCAGCAGTGAATGTTTTCCCAAAAAAGCTACTTTTTTCGTAAAAGAATTTTGTACTGTGTTAAAAATGAACAGTTTTTTGTAGCCAATAAAAATGCCAACAAGAACAACACCAAACCACGGAGTAAAAGGAACTAAATCTTCTGAATGCTTTGGCAGGTGCAGTGGTATTTGAAGTATATTATAGAGCCAGTGCATATGAACAGTGTTCTCATAACTCAATACTATAATCATAATCCCTGCAACCAAAGCAATTTTTGGAAACTTTACAAATGCAAGCGCAAAAAGAGAAGCAAATGCAATAAAATGCAAGATACCAAAATAGATAAAACTGTGAGGAAAAGTCACATAACTAGCTGCAGAGACAAGCATAGCATTTGCAAGAATAAGAAAAAATCTTTTCAAATCTTTTGCAAAGTTGTAACCACTTTCATTGACCAGGTATAATGACACTCCGACACATAACAGAAACAGACTTACTATGACATAACGGAAATAGTGCCAAAAAGCTCCATGATAGATATTTATATCTATAAAATGGAAATTATTCAAATCGAAACAAAAATGAAAAACAACCATTAGTACAATAGCAATTCCACGGATAAAATCCAAATCAAAATAACGGGTTTGGAGCTTAGACATTTCAGTACTCATTTAAAACCCTTGCTTTCATCAATATACTATCAGAGTTTTCAAATTTCAAATTTACTAAAAAAACTGCTTTATCCTTTTGTTTATAGACTCTGAAAACATCAACATCGCCAAAACAGTCCACATCAAACTTATCAGCCTCTGATAACGGATAAGCAGGTTTTCTCAGCGATTCCAATCTATAAAGTTTTTTATTTTTGACTATATAGGTTACAAAAGGGTTAACTCTTCTGTGAATGGAATTTGTGGTTTGTAAAAAAAGTATATCTTCATTTCTGTCATTATGCACTATGCTGATTTGTTGATAAAGTGTTAAAGAGAAGTCTAAAAAAAGTACTCTTTTTTTTAAACTCAGGGAGTTGAATCCATTGACCTGTTTTTCATAGAATATATTACTTTTGTTTACAGAAGCGTTGACTCTGTATAAATAAACCATCATAATGGATAAAATACTTATAGATATCATCATTTCTATAAGGGTAAAAGCTTTTCTCATCGTATTCGCAACCGTAACAGTGATGAGGAATAGCGTTTTGTTTTCAATGTACTTCTTCCTGTTTCATAAATAGTCCCTGAACTGTTTTTCTTATTTGCATCGCTATCTTCTTCCCCGTTTGCAGATTCATCAAACATGCTTGTGTCGATACTCTGCAGTGTCTGATATACTATTTCTATATCTGTATGTTTGAGTTCTCTTCTGAAATCATCATCCAAATCAAAGTCCGAAACTAGCTCCTCCAGAGATATCTTTTCATTTTCAAATCCGTATTTTGTTCCTACAAGCAATGAAAGATATTGCGTAGCCGTTTCCTGATTTTTTACCTGAGAAATTATATGTGTGTTATTGGCATTTATTTGCAGTAATGCCATAATCACCACTGAAATAATCATCACTGCTACCATCACTTCTATCAGAGTAAAAGCTCTCCTGTGAAGATTACATGTAGAGGTAGTAAACATCTTATAATCCGATACGGATTGCTTCATCCAGCGAAGTCTCTCCATTTAAAACCATGTTGGAGAGTTGAAAAGAGATACTTTGCAAACCGTCGGCTTCCAGTGCTTCTTTGATACTGTGCTCATCCGCCGTAGTTTTCAAGAGGTCTTTTACTTTATCATTCATAATCAGAAGTTCGCCTATGGATCGTCTGCCTGTGTAGCCACTGTAATTACATGCAGGGCATCCTTTTGCTTTAAAAATTTTACTGTTCTTTGGTATATTATAATCATCGGCAAAATTCTCAGCTATAACATCTTCTTCTTTGCACTCAGAGCATAATACACGCACCAGTCTTTGCGCCAAAATACCTAAAATAGAAGATGATATTAAAAAAGGTGCGATTCCCATATCGACCAGTCTTGATATCGTAGCAGACGCTGAATTTGTATGTATTGTAGAAAACACCAGGTGTCCTGTCAATGCTGCGCGTACCGCAATAGATGCTGTTTCTTCATCTCTGATTTCCCCTATCATAATGACATCAGGATCTTGGCGTAAAATTGAACGCAGAGCACTCGCAAAAGTGAGTCCTACTTTTTCATTTACCTGAATCTGTGCAATAGAGTCTGATTTATACTCTACAGGATCTTCAACTGTAATAAGATTTTTTTCAGGAGACTCTACTTCTCGCAAGAAAGAGTGCAAGGAAGTTGTTTTTCCACTTCCTGTCGGACCGGTCACTAAAATAATCCCATGGGAAAGACGCAACAGACTTTTAATCTTTTCAATCATATCCTGATGAAATCCAAGCTCTGTTATCTGCGGTATCTGTGAACTTTGCATCAAAATACGCATAACAACTCTTTCACCGTAAAAAGTAGGCAGTACCGAAACCCTGATATCAAGAATTTCTCCTGCAATTTTTATCTGTGTTCTTCCGTCTTGGGGAATACGTTTTTCAGATATATCCAAGTTTGAAATAACTTTAATACGACTGATGATAAGACTGACAACTTTTTTGTCCAAATCCGCATTTTTACTCAACATTCCGTCTATACGAAATCGGACTTCACCGCTCTTCTCTTTTACCTCTATATGAATATCTGAAGCTCTTTTTTTTACAGCTTGATAAAAGAGCGCATTTACAAACTTGATAATAGGTGCTGATTCTTCACTCGTTAAAATATCACTCGAGGTTCTTAGAAAATCTGTTAAAGAGATGTCTTCTTGTTCATTCTCTTCTGAAGAGTCTTCTTGCATCGTCTCTATAGCTTTGTCTGTTCGAAGTTCCAAAAAACGGTTATAAAGCCTGTCATACGAGTCTTCATCAAGCATCTTGAGAGGATATTTGATGTCTAGTTTCGTACAATAGTTACTCGCTTCTACCAAATATCTTTCACAGACACAGGCAATCACTTCTTCGTCTGTTTTGCTGAAAAGAAGATAGTTTTTAACACTGACCTCCGTTGACACACCCTCAGGCTCATATACTTGTAAATGTAGATCATGAAGTACTTCTGTACTAAGCATTAATAGACCCCTTTGACATGCACTGCAGTATTTGTATTATTTTGTGTCTTTTGGTTTTTTTTACTTGTTATCTTTTTAAAGATTTTTTCATTATACTCTTTTTGTATCCTTGAAAGGACACCTAAATCTCTTTGCAGTTTTGAAAGTTCTTCACTTTTATCTATAACATAAGGAGTAAGAATTACTACTAAATCATCTTGTTCTTTAACTGTTTCGGTTGATGAAAAAAGATACTCCCCTATCAACGGAATGTCTCCCAACAAAGGAACTTTTGTTTTTGTTTTTCTGTCAAGAGATTTCACAAGACCACCTATGATAATACTTTCACCGCTTCGTAAAATCGCCTGTGTCTTTACCTCTTGTTTTGATGTCACAGGCTGTCCTGCCGCATCATCACTCAAAATATTTTCCAAAGAAGCCTCAACATCCAAAGTCACTTTGTCGTTTGATGATACTCTTGGTTTTATTCGCAGTGTCAGACCGATATTTTCTCTTTTATAGTTGTTAGTTACTCCAGATACAGCATTTGTTGTAGCACCTGATATTACGGATATAGTTTTACCAACATAAATTGAGGACTGTTTGTTATTCACGCAAAGAATTGAAGGGTCTGAAATTGTTGTAGATGCCCCATGACTTTGTAAAAAATCAAGTGTTGCACCAAGAGCCAATGCACTTTTTGCTCCAGAACCAATCGCTCCTAAATAATCAAGTATTGATGTAGATGCCAAATTTTGTAGCGTTGTATCTCCAAAATTTGCACTCATTGCATATAACCCTGATGCAGACACATCACCTGCAGCAAAGCCGTACTTCATTCCAAGACTTTTTGTGTTGTTTTTATTAATATTTATTATTCTTGCCTGAACATAAACTTGATATTTCTCTTTATCGAGTGTATCAATAATAACTTTGATTCCTTTTAACATTTCAGGATCAGCTACTGCAATGATAGCATTGATTTCTTCGTTTGAAGAGATATTTGGTTTTGTGGTAAGACCTTTGTATGTTTTATCGGAAATAATTTCTTTCAAAGTTTTTATAACATTTTTTGCATCAGAGTTTTTCAAACTGTATATTTCAATTGATCGACTAATATTTGATTCTACATCAAGTTTTTCAGCCAAGTCTTCAATTTTTGTCACATTCTTTTTATTTCCGATAACAATCAAACCATTGATATTTTCGTCAAAGATGATATTTACCTTGTCCGAAGCAACCTTAGGATTAAATATTGACTTGCTTATATCCAACAAACGGGCCTGCAGTTTCCCGGCATCTGCATGTTTTATATATATCAGTTTTACAATGGAGTCGTTTGTTGTTTGAATATCTTTGATGATTTTTTTAATGGTTTCTATATTTTTTGGGTAATCAGTGATTAAAATAGTATTACTCTCTTTTAATGTCATCAGTTTTGCAGTTTTTGAAATAAGATAACGAATCTTTGCTGCTATAATATCTACATTTTCACCCTCTACTTTGATAGCCTGTGTCACCATCAACGATCCAGATACTTTTTGATTTGGTTTGACCACATCAGCATTGGATCTTGCAACTTCAGAAGAGCGGACAATTTCATAATACGATCCATTGTGTGCCAAAGAGTAGCCTTTTGACTGCAAAACAGAAACCAACATACCCATCAATTCATCATCATAAATAGGTGCCGAACTCACAAGATTTACACTTCCGTTTATCTTATAATTCATTAAAATATTTTTATGTGTAATTTTTGCTACCAACTTTACAAAATCATCAATGGCCAAATTTGAAAAATTAACATTCACCTGTTCTCTTGCCTGAAGAGAGAATGTTACAAGTAGTATCAATGCTATGTGCTTAATGAATTTCATATACCAATTCCTTTTCTGTGTTATTTCGTAAAACAACCAAGCTTATTTCACTTAGTTTGTTTATATTTTTATATATATTCATCACTGCTTTGTATGATGTCAAATCAATATTATTTGCTTTAATAATAATATCACCTTTTTGCAGTCCAAGTGCTGCAAATTTTGAATTTTTATTTATTCTCATTATTTTAAAACCTTTAATTTTTCCATCTTCCATCACTTCCTTTATGGCAATTTGTTTCCAAATCTTTTGAGGATTTTTTTCAAAAAACTTTATATCCTGTCTTGATATATTTGCCACACCGTTATCTATTTCATCATGCGTAACTCTGTTTATACTTACATTTTTTGTTTTTTGTTTCACAAAACGCAGTATATAGTTTTTGCCGTCTTTTGTAAAAACAACATTATCGTTATTGATTTCTTTCAAAATATAGCCGTTATATGTTTCACCCACTCCGATAATAGAAGTTTTTTTCAAATTTGATTTCATTGCCACTATGGCATATCCATAATTTTTTGAGCCGTACAGACCGACCAGAGTCATATCGGTAATACTTCTGTGCTCACCCATTTGCTTTGTTTTTTTATATCCCTTAGTGTCTGTATGTGATGGTGTAAGCATATTTGTAAAGTTTACTCTCTGATATGGAGGACGATAATTCTTTTTTATCTTTACATCTATACCATTGCCTGGTAAATACCACAACAACACGAGAGCAAACAGTTTTGATAGAGCTATTAAAATCAACAGTTTTGTAATGATTTGCAACATCTTAGAATTAGAAACTTTGTTCATAAACGAAGCCTCCGTTTTTATCTTTTTTCAAATTTCGCAGTGTTGTACGATAGTGAGACAACATCTTTTTCGAAGGTTTTATCACAATTTGCAAAGTTCTGTTGACAAGGTCAATATTTATATCAGCCTCTCCAAATTCACCACTGCATTTTCCCGTTACATGTAAAGGGTCAAACACAGTATAGACAAGATACAGACTCTTTACATGTAAAGGTATAAATCTTGATGCCATATCCGAGAAGACCAGATTTTCAACTTCTACACTGTTATACAGAAGAAAAAGGTTCAGTTTTATCTTTTGTATTTTTGCGGTTTCGAGTGATTTCACATACAAAACGGCATTGTTTACTTCAAGAGTAAACCCTTTGTCATTCAGCGTTTCATCATTCAGTACAATACCTTTTTTTTGCAGTTGCTGCTCGGCAAAATAATATATATTTACTTTGGGGGCAAAATAGATAGAAGCCATCATAAAGAACATAACATAAAACAGAAGTAAAGCCAGTTTTTTTACCATTTTATCTTCACCTCCAGCGTTGATTTATTCTCGCTGATTCTTTTTATTTTCAGCATTGTTATATTAAATGTTGTATTGAGAATTTTACCCATTAAAAAATTCAAAGCTTTTATATCCATATTTTGAGAACTGATACGTATCCCTGAGTTTGTCATCTCTTTTTTTATACGAGCACTCTTTAAAACAGGATTTGACAGTATATGTAAAATCTCCTTTTTCTCTTTTTCTTTGTTTGCAAATGCTTTTTTTAAAGCACTTGTATCTAAAGAAACTTTCAGCGTTTTTTCATAGAGAATTTTTTCCTGATGGAGCTCTTTTTTTGCATCTATGAGCTTCAGAGCAAAAAACAACAAAAGCAAAAGTAAAAAGATGCCAATATAAAGAGGATTTAAACGGTTCATAAAGTTATCTCCAAAGTCAGTACTGAATTTTTTAGTTGGGTTTTAGCATGAATACCTTTACGTTTCAATGCTTCTATAATTTTTTTACTCTCTGTAACGCCTTTTATAATCACAGTTAACACTTTGGAATCAAATCCTATGTAGGAAATTCTTTCATTTTTTGCAAGATGCATTTTGAGAAAATATCCTATATATTCTCTCAGTTTCATCTGTTTTTTGTATATTTTACTCAGTTCTGCATGAATAGCCTGATTTTGCATCATGGTAGGCTTTAAATTATACTTTGCAAACACAGCACTTCTTTGATCCGCAAGCGTGGCTGCTTTGTCAATGGTAATTAGCCATTCCCCAAAAATTATACCTGTGATAAACAATAAAACAAAACCAATCTTGTAAAAACTGGACTTTTTGAGAATATGATTAAACTGTTGCAGTACTACAGCATGCTTTGATAGTTTCAAGTCATCGAGCTTAAGAGTATCTACTTCTTTTATCCAAGAATCAGGCACAAGAATCACTATACCGTTTTTGACCACAAGTGTCTGTTTCTCATTTACTTTATATGCGCCTTCCATAAAGGAAAGTTCACTCTGCGCAAAATAGATATTGGCAACATTTGAAGGAGATATGCCTTTTTGTGCCATCAGTTCCAAAATCATTTTATCTTCATAGGCAAAAACGACATACTCATCATTTTCTTTATAGACATAATAACTGTAATGACCCTCAGGCAGAATATCTTCAAAAATGGAAGGAAGCAGTTTTTTCACTTCTCTTATGTATTTCACAGGCAAAGAAATTTTCTTTACCCAGTATAAAGACGGAGACAAAATAACATTTATTTTTTCTTCAATCTGCACTGGTTCCATGAAAGGATCCAACAAAATTGTTTTGTAATTATTTTTAAATTTTGTAAACAAAGTTTGATCCTTTTTTGGTTTTTATGTTGTATTCAAATTTTATTTCAGCATTTTGTTTGTCTTGCGTAATAAAAAGCGTCACTGCTATAATTTTTTGCAAATCACAACTTGCATTAAATTTTCTTTCCAAATCTTCTTTTTCTTCTGCTGTCAACTTATCACAGTCGACAAAAAAATTATCATCTGCTGAAGCAGTGTTTTCCTGCTCATAATATTTCCCCGACATTATATTAAAAACATCCCTGTTTACAAAGTTTAAATCAATCACATAAGAAGAATTTTTATAATTTCCAAAATTAAAAATTTTATGCAGATTTATATGTGCAACACTGTTATCATGATAGGTCTTTTTATAATACTCATTTAATTCTTTTATCTGTTCGTCAGAACTTATATAATCTCTGAAAAGATAAGGATTGTCATCAAACAGAGCACTGTTGTACATTCCGTCTTCCTTTATACCGCCTGTTAAATCTTCAAGAAGATAAACATACTCACTGTTTATCATTTTAGCACTAAAATATCCCATAAGAGCATTTTTGACAGCACTCCCCTCCTCTGTTGTGTTATTATCCTGGAGTGCATTAAAACTAAATTTCGACCGGGCGCTCTCCAGCTTTACTTTTACCATCATATCCGTACTTAAGGGGACAACTGTGCTGTACTGTAATAAAAATGCACGAAAGGTCTGCGTGTCATTTATATCATCAAGTTCGGGGGTCTCTTTTAAAATTTTCATCATATCATTCAAAACAGCAGTGGTTTGCA
>Ga0256840_1002774_pt1 | contig 15044 bp, 16 predicted proteins | sample 355202metaG_FD_185969 | JGI IMG/M metagenome (GOLD analysis project Ga0256840, IMG submission 185969) | Hydrothermal vent microbial communities from Mid Atlantic Ridge, Atlantic Ocean - 355-202 | ecosystem: Environmental > Aquatic > Marine > Hydrothermal vents | place: Atlantic Ocean: Mid...
CACCCACCACTCACTAAAAAAACTGCCATCATGTAGAGCAAGTAGTAACGAGTAGAGGGTTATATCTTGAAACTTTGGTAAGTTCCACTCTCCTTTCATTGTCGAGAAGTATCTTACTGTATCTTTTTGTACGACTACATCCTTATACATATGTGGTGTTCTTGCCAAAATAGTATATTTTTCATCTTTAAAGAGTCTATTTGGTGCACCCATACCACTTATATAAAGATTTTCATTTTTTCGTATCATCTTGTAGGCTAAACCTCTGTTTTCTAAACGCCACTCTTTGAGGTCATCACTTTTATATATCCCGTATCTATTACCAACTCTATACACTTTCCCATCATAATCTATGGAAAAAATATCACTTTGTTAGGAATCATATACAGGAGGAAGTACTGAATGTGAAATCTTGACAGACTTCATAAATTTTCCTAGTAGTGGTGGGTGGTCTAAAAATACTCCTGTAATTGCTAAGATGATTAAAGGAATGATAGCGATAATTGCAAAAATATTTGCATGAGTTTTGATGAGGCTTCGAGTAAATTTAGCATGTTTTTTTCTCTTTATAAGATAATAGACAAGATAACCACTCATGGCTAGAAAAGTTAAAACTATTGCCCCGTAATCATTTATAAGCAGTGAAATATCTCCATCAAAAAGCCCTCGTCCATAGTGAAGGTCTCTCACGAAACGCGAGAGTTTTATGTCTTCTTCGAGCTCGAACTTCTCTATTTTAACTATACTTCTGCTTATGGGTTTTAAATCATCTCTTCCCAGAGTGATGATTGTCTCTTTATCTTCTACGGCTACGATAAACTTATCTGAAATACTGAGCGAAGTGATGTACTCACCTTGTAAGCCAAGTGATTTAAACTTCTCACTATAAAGATAAACGCCATCAGAAGTAGCACAAGAAAAAGACTCTTTGATGCAAAAAACTTTACAGATAAAAGAGATAGTCCGTCCGACTGATGGCTATGATCCTAGAAAGTGGATGGACTAACTATCGCAATACATAATTAAGTGTAATTGCAAATTCTTTTGGAAATTGAAAAAGTGCATCTTTTACAGAAATAGGAAAACTCTTTTCTATCGCACTTTTTACAGATTTTTTAAAAATAGAGTGCCCTTTTACAAAAGCTATTTTCTTTACACTTCCATTAGATAAAAGCAAAAATTTTACTGTAACTTCACCTTGAATATTTCTTCTTCTAGCAGTTCTAGGATAGTGTTTATTCTTGTTTATCGCTTCTCTTAATTTTGCGAAAAAAATATTTTGTTTTTTACGAAGTTCTTCCTCTTCCTCTCTTTGTTTCTGTCTATCTTGTTGAATCATTTTTTCTTTTAATAGCACATCTGTTTTAATTTTTTGCATACTTGCTATATGTAACTCTTGTGTTAGAGGCTTTGAATTTTCTTGTTTTTTGAAAACTTTTTTTGCAATCGGTTCTGTTTTTTTCTTGATTGCTTTTTTTATTTTTGTTTTAGTTACTGTTTTTTGAGATTTTTTCTTTTTTTGCACTTTTCGTGGCGATAATTTTTTTTCACTAAAGTCTTTAGGTATGCTTTTTTGTTTTGGCACACAGAGCAGAGAAACTAGCATCCTTGATTCTTTTACAACTGGAGAGCATTTATTTGAAAACTCTATCTCCTCTAAAAAATAGACTAAAGTCCCAAATAAAGTGATATAAAGTACAATACTAAGAACGAAAGAGTCAAAATATCTTTTCATTAGTTCTTCATATGCACTTTATGAGAATGGTGTGAACCACCATGAGATTTTCCATACACATGTGCAGTATAAATTCTAGAGAGGTTCAAAGTAAGATAAAAGATAATAAAAAGAGATGCAAAAGTAAACGCAATTACTTTAGACATTTTACTCGCTTGAAATAAATTTACTCTTTTATACATAATATAGAATGCCCATAAAGATGCTAAATAAGGGAAAAATGAAAACACTCCAAGCCATGCATCTTTTCTTGAAGCTAAATTTACAACATTTACGACATCTAAGTGGAACCCATATATAAAGCCATTCGCTATATCAGCATATGTATGTGTAAAAAAACTATGGATAAGATGCGACAAACCGCCTATTAAAAAAAGAGGAGCAAATGCATAACCTAGTGTATAGAAAGTCTTTTTATACTCTGCTTTTAAAGATAATGAAGCTGCCCACATTCCAAAAAAGACTAAAAACAGAGTAATAACATTTGCATACAAAAATGCAAAAAGTCCTACAGCATCTAAACTTCCAAAATCATAGATACCTTTAAAATATTCAGCTGTTTTTGTCCAAGGCATGTAAGAAGCTACTGGTGAACGACCAAGCCCATGATGAAATGACATTGTTATAGATATAGCAGCTGTAATTAAAATATATGTCCAAACTTCAATTTTGTCTATTTTTAGTTTTTCATAGAGTGATTTTCCTGGAGGTACGATACTAAAACTAATTGCATCACATGCACTACTACAGTCCATACAGAGGGTACAATCTTCCATGGAATTTTTTTTGTTGAATGTAAAAGGTTTTAAGTTATAGTGACATGCCGTAGCACAATCAAAAGTTTTACACTCTGAGCAGTCGCTTTTGTATGAGCTTAGCCATGTAAACGAAACTCTCTGATAAGCCTTTGTTAAACTTCCTATCGGGCATACATATTTACAATAACTCATATCTTTATAAAGATAGTAGAGTAAAAAAGCCAAAGCGGTTATGACAGTAAATAAAATAGCAGTCACGAGTGGCATACGATAAAAACCTGGAAGAGTATAGCTTATAGCCCACCAACCAATTACTATAAGTAAAAGACCCCACCAAGGATTTTTCAGCCATTTGGGCATCTCTTTTTTTAGACCATATTTTGTGATGTACTTCCCAAGAAATCCATGAGGACAAATTCCACAAAAAATACGACCAAAAGTAGCAAGAGTTACAACCATAAAAAGAGACCAGAAAAGTCCCCAAAAAACCTCTTTTGTAAAAGTATTTTCTTTTGTAGGGCTTTCAAATCCAAGATAAACAGCATATATAAAGAGTGCCAGCACAAACAACCTAACCCCAAGTATAAATTTTTGGTTTTTAAAGATAAAACCTAAAATGGGCATTGAATATATATCATTTTTATTTCTATTTTTGTTGTGCTTTATCATTTTTATATTTCCTTAAAATTTAGCAGACAATCCGGCAAGAAAAGTTCTACCAGGGTTTACAGTAAGACCCATATCTCTGATGTCATATAAACCATCGTCATTTCTATCTCCAGTAACACGCGGCATCATGTAGTACTGTTCATCAAATAGGTTTTCAACTTTTCCAAACACTTCTATATCAAAGCTTGATATTTTTGTATTGTACCTAGCTCTTAGATTTACTACTGCAAATCCATCTACTTTTACTTCATTCAATTCATCTGCATACTGAGAAGACCTGTAGTTTACATCAGCTGTTAACAAGAGGCTTGATAAAATTCTATAATTTCCTTCTAAATAGACTGTATGATTTGATGTTCTAGGTACAGTGTTACCGGCTAAATCATAAATTCCTTCAACATAATCTCCACCCCTTCCACCATTTAAGGTAGAATCAAATAGAATTTTATTGTATTCATTATATTTAGTATACTTTGAATCTAGGTAAGTGTAATTAAAAACAAATGATAAATCTTTTGCCTTGTTGCTATTAATAGCAATCTCTAAACCTCTATTTTGAACATCTGCCATATTGTCATAGTAAACATCTACGCCACTAGTGGACGCATAGTTACCACTACTTCTGCCAATAACACCCTTCCTGTCTAGTTGAAATATTGAGACCTCATAAGATAGTAAATCAGTACTTTGTCTTAAACCAATTTCATAGTTATATGTTTTCTCTGTATTGATATTTGTGTTATTAAAGTATGTACCACTATAAGTTGATGTAGACATATCTCCGGCAAATATTTGCGAAAGTGTTGGGACTCTAAAACCTGTCGATACACTTGTAAATAGGACTTGTTTAGCATTAAGCTTATATGTTCCACCAATTCTATAAGAACCTTCATTGTAGTCAGTATTCCAATGAGTTGAAGTTAAATTATTTGTATAATCATAATTCATATTATCATACCTAGCATTGAGTGTAGCAGTAAAATCTTTTGTAAAACTATACTTCACTTCACCATAAATGGCATTGATGTTTTCTTTAGAGCTTGTGTCACTTGTAACTTCTCCAATAGGGTGAAATATTGCATTACGATCTGTATAGTTAACTCTATATTTACTATTTTTATCCTCTTCATTTCTCGCTAAATCCACACCTAGCATTGAAGCTATTGTAGTCCCATTCATTCTATACTCAGATTTTAATCCTCTTTGGAGTGTATTTGCATAAGAAGCATAAAGGTGATCATCTCTAACACCATCTCCAACACTATCATAAGCACTACTTCTATTTTCTGTAGTGTCATCATATTGATAAATCTGTGCCATTAAGTTGGAGTCATTATCAAAATCTTTAGAGTATGTTAAAAATAGCTTTGTTAAATCAATGTCATATTTAGTTGCATATCCAACTTCACCCTTACTTGTAGGGTTAGTATCAACATTATTAGTATATATCCCGTTACCTACAGTAGTTCCATCAAAAGTTGAATAAGTTATAGAGCCAGTATCGTTCTCATATCTTAAAGTTTTATCTACACCAAAAGTAATATCACTGCTGTCATCTATGTAGTACTGAAACTTTCCATTGATTGATTTTGTGTAGTAGTCAGAATCTTCCCAGTATCCATCACTTTTTTTATAACTTGCCTGTATATTTGCTGCAAAGTTTTCTGCCCTCATATTGTATGAAGCTAAATATTTTTGGTAACCATAGCTACCTTGTTCGGTTGCGACAAGACCTTCATTTTTGTTTTTAGGTCTTTTTGTTGTGATGATAATTGCACCGGCTAAAGCATCGTTACCATATAGATATGAAGCACCACCCTTTAAAACCTTAATAGATTCAATATTATCCATATCTATATTTATACTACCAGCTCTCTCTTGAACAGGTACCCCATCTATAACTATGGCAACACCAGGTTTTTCTCCCATATACATTTCGGTACCAATACCACGGATATGTATTTTATTAGAATCGCCTTCATTTTTTCTCACTGTAACACCAGGAAGAGTATTTAATACATCTGCAAGATTTCTAGCATGAAACTCTTCGACTTCTTTTCCATTCATTATTGATGTACTTGAAATCTCTGTAGTTTTATTTGCAAACTTATCATCAATGGTAGATGACTCAACCTCTATCATACCTATATCTTGTGCTTGAATACTCAGCACAAAGGTTGCTGTTGTAAGTAGAGATAAAAAAGTAAGGTTCTTTTTCATTGTTTAGGCCTTATAATATATTTTATGTGAAATTATAGATAACAATTGTTACAAAAGTGTTAAGTGTTAAGAGGTGTAAGGATTAGGTTTTATTGCAAAATGCCATATATTTTAACTTGTCTCAAAAGTTAGTGTAAAATTATTTATCAGTTGGCGATTATGATTGTTAAAGCATTGTGAGGAGATAGGTGGGACAGGGTCAGCCTTTAATCTAAAGGAGTAACAATGCGAGTCGCTCTCATTATTGTTATAATTTTAGTTCTCTTAGAATTAAGATTGTATTCAGAAATTTTGTTTAGAAATTTCACGTATAAAAAAAGCTTATGAGGAGTTCGCGCTCCTCATTTGTCCCAACTGATTGCAATTATATCATATAAATTATTTACATCAAAATATCAAGGGAAAATATGAAAGGGACTATCGTGGTAACTTACAAAATACTATGCAAAGCGGACTTAAACAAAGAACTATCTCTTAATGAACTACTAGAGAATGAGAAAATAGCTAAAATCATCAAAAGCGAATATGCCAAAGGGTTTAGAAACTTGAGTCTAAACGCAGAGCCAAACGAGTCTGTCATCAAGATACAGACACAAAAAGAGTTACATTCATTTGAGGTAGACAAAGATGATTTTGCTGATATCTTAGACTTAGCAGAAGAAGATGCTCAAAATAAAAAGCTCTTAAAAAAAGAGTGTGAGAGAGTAGAACTTGTCGATATCTCTACGAACACCACTCCTTAAGCTTACCCTCTAGGTCTACATGAGTCAGATACAAACGCAGGTCAAACTCTACTTGATGATATGCTGGCTGCATATGCTCACATAGTTTGTAAAAGGCTTTGTTATGCTCTTTTTCTTTAAAGTGAGCGAGTTCGTGAACTACTATCATCTCTAAAAATGCTTCTGGGACATTTTTAAACATAGAAGCGACTCTTATCTCATTTTTTGCCTTGAGTTTAGAGCCTTGCACACGAGAGATAAAGTGATGTGTTCCCAGAGCATTATGTATGACATTTATCTTGCCATCGTAGAGAGTTTTAGAGAGTGGTGGCGATTTTTTTATATAGTCGTTTTTAATATCCATAGTGTATTTAAAAAGTGCTTTGTCATTTTTCATCGTATGCGAAGCGGGATATTTTTCAAGAAGGTGTTTTGATAAATTTCCAGACTCTATGAGTTTTATAACCTGTGTTTGAGTCTGCTCTGGGTAATGGTTGAGATACTTTAGTTTCATCTATTTTAGAAGTTTTTGTATATCTTCACTTATCTCGTGCGGTTTAGTCGAAGAGCCATAGCGTTTGATAACATTTCCTTCTCTATCTACAAGAAACTTTGTAAAGTTCCACTTGATAGCATCCATCCACATAAATCCACCCTGCTCTTTTTTAAGAAACTTATAAAGAGGGTCAGCATTATCTCCGTTGACATCTACTTTTGCGAACATATCAAACTCTACATCATAAGTCTTTTGACAGAAGAACTTTATCTCTTCGTTCGAGCCAGGTTCTTGAGACATAAACTGGTTTGAGGGAAAACCAAGAACCATAAAGTCCTCATCTTTATATGCATCATAAAGTTTTTCTAAACCCTCGTACTGAGGAGTAAAACCACACTTACTCGCTACATTTACTATAAGAAGTACCTGACCCTTATACTGACTCATAGAGATAGTATTTGCATCTATAGTTTTTACATCAAAGTCATATATGCTCATCTCGTCGGCTCCTGCATTTAAAGAAAGAAACATCATCAAAACTACTAAATACTTACAGAATCCAAACATATTTTTTACGATTCTTTCATCTTTCTTTCAAGAAAGTTTGATGTTGGAGTATCAACAGTATTTACATGTAAGAGTAACCATTCTGGTACTTTATATATAAAATTAATCATTTTTTTAAGCTCACCATTTTTCCACTGTTTTCTCGCATAATCAAGATCAGATAAAAAGGTATCATGTGCTGTTTTGTGCATAGTGTATGAAGGGAAATTATACTTCCGCATCAGTACCTCTTCACTCTCAAAATGTTTCTTAACGTGCTCAACATACTCATCTAATTTTGCCTCAAGCTCAGCAGGGTCTGCTTTATGTATATGGTACATAGTTGCAAGTTTGTCAATCTCGTTTAAAATTTTAATTTCACTCTCATGAGTTGCTTGCATCTGCTCAAGACTCATCTCATCAACCTGTTCAATATATACTATAGCCATATTTACTCCTTTTTTATTGCCTAATTCAAGTTAATAGTGTAACATAATACTATCCCTATATAGATGATATATGTCAAGGTCTATCTTCTTATTGGCTCAATACAGTGAAACTTGAACTTGAAGATAGTATGGAACTAAAACTTAAAAACCTAGCTAAAGCGATACAAAGACCTAAAAAAATTTTGATGATAAAGTTTCAAAAGATTTAAAAAATAGATAAACAATGCTAAAAAACTAGTCGGTGAGTTATCTTCATGCTATCCTTATAGAGTATCTGATTGTCGTGCTATTTATGAACTCTATGAAGATCAAATTGTATTAATTGTCATCAAAATCAAACATCGTAAAGATGTTTACATGTAGACTTTCAGCACATACCCCTCTTCCAAAACATTTGCAATCAACTTCTTATCAAGTTTTGCTCTAACTCTTTTGACTAAAGCACGCAAACTATCCATACTTATAGTCCCTTCTCTGTATACACTCTCTTCAATCATTTCATAAGTAACAGTTTTACCAGAGTTACTCAACAAAAGTTGCAGTAATATTTTCTCTTTTTTTGTAAGAGAAAAACCCTCCTTAAGTGAAATATTTTGCAATAAGTCTTGCTCATTGGGTGCTAGTTGTGCTATCTTAATTCGTAATTCTTCAAGATGAAATGGTTTTTTAAGGTAATCCATACAGCCTAATTTATAAGCCTTTTGAAGTGAGTCAATATCTGTGTTTGCACTAATCATTAGAACTTTTGCACTTTTGTTCATCTCATAAATGATACGAAGGAGTTCTAATCCATTTACATTTGGGACATTTATATCTAAAATATACAAATCAAAAACAGTATCTATCCAGTCAAGTACCTTTTGTCCATCAAAAAAGCTCTGCGTTATATGTCCGTCTAATTGTGTTACTTTTTTTATAGCTCTGTTTAGTGCTACGTCATCTTCTAAGAGTAATATTTTCATACTTAATTATACCCTTCTCATATGTCACCTGCATGACATTTAAAGCTATATGAAAACCTTGTACCATCTTCTATACTAGAAGTAAGTTCAATATCTATATCATAACTCTTGGCTATCTCTTTAACTATACTTAGTCCTAAACCATGCCCACCAACAACACTGTTTTCTCTGACATATTTACCAAATATGCCTTTACGATCTTCTATTGGCTGACCCATGTTATGAAATGACAACTCACTAGCGTTTAACTCTACTGTGATGTTTGAGTTTTCACTAGAGTATTTTCACCTTACAAACACTATTTGTTGTGAGTACAATCGTTTTATTCTTTGAAGTCGCAACAGTTCCAAAGTAAGCAACTCTCTCTTTAAGAACATCGCTTAAGATGAGAGTTTCCACTGGGTATGAAAGCTCATCTTTAGTGATAGTAAAACTCATGTCCTCATAAGAGTTTTTAAGAGTCTTGATGGCACTATCTATTTCAAGTGAGTATTCATTATGACCAAACTCCAACTCTCGAAGCTCGTTGTTTAAAGTGATGATGCTAAGTGGTGTTTTAATCTCATGCATAGAACTCTGAACAAACTTGTCTTGTTCTTTAAGTTTTATCTCTTTTTTACGAAGTCTATTTGTTATAATAATGGCAATAATACCAAGAAACATAACAAAAGACATAAAAATATTAAGTGTTTTTAGTTTAGCTTCTAAGTTAGAATTATCTAGTAAAATTGAATAAAGTAATTTTTTACTTTCAAAGATTGGACTCTGTGTCGCTATACTCATTTGAGTATAAGAGACACCCTTTTGATAAAAGTTATGTATGATAAGTTTTTTATGTAACAATTTGTTATTAAGACTAAAACCATCTTTAGTTGTTTTCAAAATATCTTTTAAATTGGGTTTTAATAATAATACATTCTTTAAAATTATCTCAGTTGTAAGTTTGTCATTTATTATAATGTAAGCCTTTACATCTGCAATAGACTCATATTTTTCCAAGGTACTTTGAATTTCTTTTAATCTTTTTGTACTCTTTTTATAGGTATAACTTAGCTGCAAAACTCCCTGCTTTTTTCCTAAAGCATCTACTAAGTACTCATCTGTATAACTAAAAAACTCTTGTGAAAATATCTCAAATAGTGGAGTGCTAACTCCAGTAATCTTTTCTTCATAATGCTTATCAAATACATCTTGTGCAAAGCTTAAATCAAAACCTATATCCTTTACAAAAGTAGAATTTCTTATCACTAAATCTTTATCGGTAATATAGATATTATAGAACTTGTTTTTATCGTTGATAGCATTGTAAATCTCGCTTAAATCTACTAAGAGAGGGTTAACTTTTTTTTCTTTGAGGTATTTCCTGGCTTTTACATGTGCTTTTAAAAGTAAATCTTTTTCTATACTGTGTCTGTACATAAGATTAGAGAGTAAAGCGCTTGTTTGAATCTGAATCTTGTAAAAGAGTATTTTAGTGTCTTTTTCGTAGTTTGTCACTATCTTATCTCGGAGTAATGCATAGGCTATGATACTAAGCAATACAAAGAGAATAATTATAAGGGTAATAAATGATGAGTTCTTAAAATCTTTAATGTCTTGCCTTAGCATTTAATATTTCAAATTTTATCCATATTTAACTAAAAGAAATCCAAATGTCATACTATTGACATTTCAACTTAGTAATATGTGACAGATTAAAACTAAGGACAATAGATGGAAATAAAAAAATCAATAAAAATAATAGCACTCTCAGTAGTAGCTAGTATGCTTTTTGTGGGGTGTGGAAGTAGTGATGACGGTACAGCGGCACCAGTTGCGGCTTCACTTACAGGTACATTTGTAGATGCACCAGTACAGGGTCTTACATATAAAACAGCTTCTCAAAGTGGTTTTACTGATGCAAGCGGTCAGTTTAAGTACCTCTCAGGAGAAGAAGTAGAGTTTACACTTGGTAATCTTTCTTTAGGAAAAGGTACGGCAGGTGCACTGATAACTCCGTATACCATAGCTGAGAACAATGATACAGCAACAAACATCGCTCTTCTTTTACAGAATTTTGATGGGAACAGAAGTAATGGTGGTGTTCTTGACTTGTCAAAATTACAAGACTTTAATTTCACAGCAACTGATTTTAATTTAAGTGCTTTGCCTGCAACTATTAAAGGAAAAATAGATGTACTTTTTGCAGACAATAGTTTTACTGCATATAGAGATGATACAAACAATACTGTTTTAGATGAAACTGCTGTTAAGTCTGCTATGGATACTTACATAGAAAGTAGTTCAATAGAATATGACAAAAAATTCACTCAAGCATATTTAGATAATCAAGATTTTTATGCCATTGATGACCTTGGTCCTTTAATCATGAGGTTTAATGACGGGCAACTCTATTATGCTGGGGATAGTTACGAAGATAATAATAGTGTTCTTGTTGTAGGTGCAGGCTATGATGGAAACTTTACCATAGATGTGTCAGGAGTAGCGGCATATACTCTAGTGGATGGTACTATTTCTATTGGGTACAGTGGTGGTGCAGTCACTATTTCTACAACTGTAACTGAATTAACTGATGATTATGTCAAAGTCTCTCAAACAGATGGAACTGAAATAAGAACTGCTACTTGGTATAAAGATAAAACAGCTGCTATATCAAATAGTATCACTTCTCAACATGGTTTTGGAGTCGAATGGATTAAGGGGAAAAGTTTCTTTCTTAATTTTGACGATGGGACTTATGAAATGAAATTTGAAAATGGCTTTCGCAAGATATATGATCCTAGTGGAAATGTCGTTGCGAACAATACTCCATATACAATTGATGCAAATGGCCAAACTGTAGTAGATGAAAGTACTCTTGGTAATGGCGATCAAATTTCAAAAATTATTGCAGTAGAAGGTGACAAAATAACTGTTAAAACTTGGAATGCTCCTACTTATTCAATTGACACAGCTACAACTCAGGTTAGATATCTCACAAAAGAGGCAGCTATAGCAGCACTAGCAGCCATCTAGTACTTACATTGATATAATTTCCTTCACTCTTACCCTTTACAAGGTGCTACAGCACCTTGTGGTGAGGCTGAAGCCACACATCCTATTGGCTAATATAGTTCACCTATTAACTTATCACTTTTATCAGTCATGCTAACTCTATAAATATTTTCCATTGCAAAGTGTCATACTTTTAACCAAACTCATAAAAATATACTAAGATTTTAAAATATAGAAAAACCTAAATGAAAATGGGGTATAATAAATGAGTAAAAAAGATAGACTAAAAGAAGATATAGCAATTTTACGAGATGAGTATAAAAATTACTTTATAGTTATCATGACAATATTAACGGGTAGTTTTACTACTTTTTATCAAGTAATGATGGGTGATGTCCCATTACTAGTTTTATTTATTGCTTGTAGTGGAGTGCTTTTAGCTACTTTTGTTACAATATTATTTAAAAGAAAAAGACTAAAAATTGATGAAAAATTAGCTCAATTAGAGGAGATAAAATAATGGAAACTTTAGGATTCTTAGGAATGCTTTCAACACTTGTTGTTGTAGCTTATTTAGTATATATTATGTCAAAACCACACAAGATGCATTCATAATATTTACAAAACCCAAACACTAAACTTCTTTCCTTTGATTTTTCCGTTTTTGAGAGCTTTCTCAGCCTCATCTATAAAACGAGTCTCTATTGCTACATAAGCTTGTCTATCATAGATATCTATTTTCCCTATACTACTACCTTTTAAACCAGCATCGCCAGTTAATGCACCGAGTAAATCGCCTGCACGGAGTTTGTCTTTTTTTCCACCTTCTATGACTAGTGTTACGAAAAGTGGTTTAAGTTGAAAATTTGTACTGCCCTTTAGGTCTGTGTCATCTAAAAAGCTGCGTTTACCATCTTGGTATTCATCTGCTTTTTCCTGCTCATAAGAAGTGTAGAGAGTTATAGCTGTTCCCTCAGCTCCAGCACGACCCGTTCGCCCTATACGGTGAGTATACGTCTCACGACCATGAGGGATGTCATAATTTACAACCATGCTCAACTCTTTTATGTCAAGTCCACGAGCCGCTACATCAGTTGCTACTAAGATAGGGCAAGATTTGTTTGCAAACTGTACTAAAACATCATTTCTCTCGTACTGTTCTAAATCTCCGTGAATGGCAAGTGCATCTATCTTTCTCTTTTGTAAGTTCTCTGCTAAGTCTCGGGCTTCTGCTTTTGTGTTTGTAAAAACGATGACATTATCAGGAGTAAACTGTGAGAGGATTTTTACAAAAGTATCTTCTTTAGAAGTTGTTGCATAAAACTCTTCTGTTATCTTGTTTGCAACTTCAACTGAAGTTGTTTTGACACTTACAGCATCATTTTGTATACGCTTACTTATGTTTAAGATCTCAGCATCATAAGTCGCAGAAAAGAGTAGTGTCTGTTTCTCCTTAGGAGTAAACGCCATCACCGCTTCAACCTCTTCTAAAAACCCCATATCTAACATTCTATCTGCTTCATCAAGGACTAATGTTTTAAGGTTAGAGAGTTCTAAACTCTCTTTGTTTAAGTGCTTTAAAACGCGACCAGGAGTACCAACGATGATATGTGCTTGATGTTCAAGCGAGCCTAACTGACGTCCAAAACTCTCTCCACCTGTCAGCATCAAAATCTTGATGTTATGTTTAAACCTAGCAATACGGCGAAGTTCTTTTGCTACTTGGTCTGCCAGTTCTCGTGTTGGGCATAAAAGAAGAGCCTGAACACGAAACCTTTTGACATCGAGTTTTTCGAGTAGCCCAATACCAAATGCTGCAGTCTTTCCACTTCCTGTTTTTGCCTCAGCGATAACATCTTTGCCTTCTAGTATAAGAGGGAGAGTTTGTTCTTGTATGGCTGTGGCTTCTTTATATCCAAGGGAGTCTAGTGTTGTAAGCATTTCGGGTGAGAGAGTCAGGTCTTTAAATGTCATAGGATTATCTTTTTATGAAATTATACCCTTATTCTTAAACTGATACATCATAAGTGAAGCTGCAACACCAACATTAAAACTTTTTACACCCTCTTGCATCTCAATAGTAACTATTTCATCACAAAGAGAGAGTATGTCCTCTGCTATGCCTCGCCCCTCATGTCCCATGACAAGTACCCATTTTTTTGGTGTTTTCACATTCCAAAGAGGAGTTGAATTTTGTGCCACTTCTGCTGCAAAAACTCTGTACCCTTTTGCTTGAAGTTCAATTATACTTTTTTTTATATCTTTATGTATATGTGTTTTAATCATAGTAGAGTGTCCCATAGAAACACGAAGTGCTCTTCGGTTAAAAGGGTGTGGCGTTTCATTTGCAAAGACAAGCGAGTTTACACCAAGAGCCGCACAACTTCGTACAATTGAGCCAACATTTTCAGCCGAAGTTATGCCATCAAGCAACAAAACCTCATCTCCCAGCTCATCCATAGCAACATCACGAGGACGGATTCCGTGCATCATGCAGTTATGGTGTATCTTGTGCCCTACTATCTTTTTCATCTCTTCTTTTGTTGTGAGATATTTTAGAGGGATATTTTTATCTAAAAGGAAGTCAGAAAATTCATCATAGTACTCTTGAGTAGCGAGCATGCTTTTTACCTCTACACCTGACTCTAAAACAAGATTTACCACTTTTGGCGAATCTGCTATAAAACTGCCATCTTCTCTAAACGCAGACTCTCTGAGTGAAGAGTAGATTTCTAGCTCTTGTATTGCAACATTATCTATTTTTAAAAGCATTTTTGTTGTGGCTTTTCAAAACTGTTTACATCCTGCATCGCTTGAAATACAATCGTCTCTAGCTCTATATTATGCTTTTTCTCAAAAGCATTAATCGCATCGCTATCACATGCTTCTATATCTCGTACAAGTTTAAATATTTCACCCAAAATGCCTTTATCCTCAAGTATGGCATCACATACCTCTTGTGATACATTTATATCTTCAAGTATTGTTTCAAGAGATACAGAAAACACAGTATCAATCAGAGACAGAACTCCTACAAAGTAAGCTTCTCCAAGCATATTACTTCTAACATTTGGTTGCAATGCTTTTAAAATATTTTCCATAAGTTCTGTTCTATGTTTTACCATCAGCATAAGAGGGGATTTTTTGTTTGAAGTAACTGACTTCGAGTATATCATGAGCATTAGCCACTGTCCAAGAGGTATACGACCTACAAGTGTCAAGACATGATGAATAGATGCTATTTTGTTCCTAAAACTAAAAGAGCCTGAGTTAATAAACTGTAAAAGCTGTACTGTTATCTCATGGTTTAGCTCAAACTCTTTTGTGATTTCATCTATATTTACATCTTGCATTAAAAGGTTATAAAGCTTTAAAACTGCCACTTGGGATGGTTCGTACTCTGCATTTTCTAAAATCTTTGGTTTTGAAAAAAAGTAGCCTTGAAACCAGTCACATCCGAGTTCTTTTGCCTCTTCATATGCAAAGAAATCCG
>Ga0256840_1002775_pt1 | contig 15043 bp, 10 predicted proteins | sample 355202metaG_FD_185969 | JGI IMG/M metagenome (GOLD analysis project Ga0256840, IMG submission 185969) | Hydrothermal vent microbial communities from Mid Atlantic Ridge, Atlantic Ocean - 355-202 | ecosystem: Environmental > Aquatic > Marine > Hydrothermal vents | place: Atlantic Ocean: Mid...
TAAAATCGCCTGTTAGATAAATATCCCACCATTTTGTTGCCTTAACGGAAGTACTAATAGACAAACCAATATTTTTAGTTTTAGCTACATTGGCTTTGTATAGCTTGGTTATTTGCGTGGTTTGATCGTAATCAATTACATTATCAATGGCATCTTTGGCTACTTTTGCATAAAATGAAATAGCAGTTTTACGTTTGTGAACCCAAGTAAAATCATAGGCATCAGTAAATTGTGGTTTTAAATTAGGGTTACCTACTTGTATATTATAGGTGTCAATATATTCATAAAACGGATTTAAATCTAAATAATTTGGACGCTGAATTCGTTTGCTGTACGAGAATTTATATTATGAAATTTAGCATTAGAACCCGTACCATCTTGATAGCCAACAGAACTACCTGCTAATATACTAACAGTGCCTGAAGGGTCAATTTTACGCACTTTATGATTGCTTAATCGGCTACATAAACATTTCCGTTTGTATCTACTGCTACATCAATAGGATGATTAAATTTTGGACTTGTATTACCATCTTCAAAACCTTGTGTAGAACCTGCCAAAGTGGTAACTACGCCATTTGGTGTAATCTTACGTATTTTATGATTACCATAATCAGCTATATAAATATTTCCAGAACCATCTACTGCAACTCCTGTAGGGTATTTAAATTTCGCATTTTCTCCAGTTCCATCTTCGTAACCAGAAGAACTACCTGCTAAAGTTGAAACCTTAATTATTGTTTGGCTTTCAATGTTATCATCGTCATTACAACTAAAAATTGTTAAAATTAAACCGAATATTAATATTGCTTTTAAAGTTTTCATAATTTGATTTTAATGTGTTTTGTTTAAATGTTTGTTGTTTTTTTATAAATTTTAAAATAGTACTATGTTGGTTGTTGTATGTTTTAATAATAAGAATTGTTTTTGCGTAAAAATAAAATTTGTAATGGTTTAAATAACTTCCCAACTTATATTTGCTTTGTAATAAAGAAAAAGTGATTTGCATAATTCAAACAAACCACTTTTTCAACAACTAACAACTTACGTTCTCTTTATGTTTTAATAAATTTGGTATTTATTATTTGTCCGTTAGATAGTTTTGATACAACAAATAATACGGTACCTTGTTTTATATTGGTATTGATAATAAAATTATTTTTATTTGGTTTTTGATTTATCATTATTTTACCTAAAATATCAAATGCTTTTATACTTTTTATAACGCTACCGTTTTTAGTTTTTACATTAATTGTGTTTTCAGTAGAATTACTAAGTATTATTTTTTCAGAATTAGCTAATTTATCTTTAATAACTAAAATACTTCGGTTAAAGACTAATTCAAATCTGTTATTAAATTGACCTTGCTCTGCACTAAATTGATAATCTGTTAGTTTTAAATCGTGTATAACATTTAATAAATTATCTTTTAAATAGATATTTGTATCACTTATAAATTCTGAATGATCTATGCTAATTGTTAAGTTAGGTATTGTAGTTGTATTTACTTTATACCCTAAAGGTATAATAGTATTGGTTGATAAATTTGGAACAGCTTGTATAGCAAAATTTTCATCATTTAAACCATTAGAATAAAATGAAATAGCATTACCAGAAGCAATTCTAACAGCATCTAATTTATTGTCAAAATTTGGAGTTCCATTTTCTGAAAAATTAATTAAAATCTGATTAAAAAAACCATCATCATTGCTTAGGTTTAGCCAAATTCTATCTCTATTAATATTAGCAGGCCTTCTAAAATCAGTATTATTACCTGTAACACGCATAGAGTTATTAAATACTAAATTTCCTGTGCCAGAAGCTTCAACAAAAAACCCTTGACCGCTTGCAATATAACCAGTTGGAGCAGAAGATCCTGAAGCAGATGCAATACCACCAGAACTATTCCATATTGCATAATCATCACCCGCATATGCAGATCCATCAGGTAAAATAATAGATTTATGTGTCCAAAAATAAAAGGCATTTGCATTAGTGTTTGCAGATAAAAGTAAAGCGGCATCTATAGCAGAAGGATAGGGATTACCTACCAAAGCATTATCATCATCAATTCCTCCTGAATTATACGTTAAAGGGTAAGAATATATTCCATTATTAAATACGCCATTAAAATTAGCATATCCAATTAATGGATATTGACCAGTATCTAAATCTCCTTGAATAGCATAACCAACCGCTGGTAACATGATGTCATTTTGATCAGCTAAAGTCCAATCTTGAGTTAGCTCATCAAAACGCCAAAGTCTATTCATTCTTGCCCAAGAGCTAAAAACTGTTAAGTCTTGATTTTGGACAGGAGATGAGAAATAAGTAAAATTAGCTGTCTCATTTAATTGTGTGGTTTGTATTTTTGTAGTATACGTTCCATTACCTGTGAGAGTTGCATCATTATTAATTTGTACAAAAGAACCTTGATTTAACACTTCAATAATTCCGTTATTTGTTATATTTCTATTTATTTTTATAAATGTGCTTGAGTCAATTTGCAAATATCCATTTTGTGTTATTTCACAAGAACATGCTTCAAAATTACCTTCTATACCAACTTGATACATGTCATTAATAATTGCTATTGAACCTGGTGTTGGAAAACCATTAGACCAGCCTGTAGAATTAAATTGGGTTACTGAGCCTGTACAAGAACAATTTTCACTAAAAGAAGTAGTACTATCAATATTAGTCCAATTTGTAGTACTATAAGTAGCGTCATCTACTTCAATACATGTTAAGTTTGGATTGTTTGTTGCTTTAAAAAGAGTGAAATTTGTATTGTTACCGTTTTTCACATTAAGACTTGTTAATTGATTATTCCAACAATCAAGATTTATTAAACTACCATTTTGAGCAAGTGATAAGTCCGTTAATTGATTGTCAGAACAGTATAGTGTTGTTAAGGCTGTATTTTGTGTTAAATCTAAAGTATTTAATAAGTTGGAAAAGACGTTTAATGAGGTTAAAGAAATATTTTGCGTAACATCTAAGCTTAATAATTGATTATCACCACACGAAAGTACAGTCAATGCTGTATTTTGAGTTACATCTAATCCGTTATTAAATGGGTTGTTCCAACATGTAAGTACAGTCAATACCGTATTTTGAGTTACATCTAAATTGGTTAATGAACAACTACGACAATTCAAAACTTCCAAAGCCGTATTTTGAGTTACATTTAGCGTATTTAATGAGGGATTATTATAAACAGAAAGGCTATTTAATAGAATGTTTTGCGTAACATCTAAGCTTAGTAATTGATTATTAGAAACTTGTAAGCTAAGTAAAGTAGTATTTTGAGTAACATCCAAGTTTGTTAATTGATTATTGTAACAGTACAAATAGGTTAGTGCTGTAAAATCTTCAATACCCGTTAATTCAGTTATACTTTTACTAGAAACATTCAAATTCGTAACAGTATCAATATGGCTTGTTGTTACATAATTATCATTAGCAATACCATTACCCATACTCGTTACATCACCTATAGCAACTATATTCCCATTTGCATTATGTGTTTCTAAGTAATTTTCAAAATTATCATCTGGCACAAATGTTTCTCCATTACTACTACAATTTAAACTAAAACTTACTCCTGTATCTATTTGTGTCCAATTTGTAGTAGAATAAGCTACATCATCTACATCAATACAAGTTAAATTTGGGTTGTTTGTTGCGTTAAAATCTGAATTTAGAATGTTTGTATTGTTTCCATTTTTTATATTAAGACTAACTAATTGATTGCTTTCACAATGTAGGTTTGTTAAATTATTTTGTAAACTAAAATCTAAATTTACAAGTGAATTATTAGTACAGTTAACAGTTACTAAGTTGGTGTTATTACTTACATCTAATACAGTTAAAGCATTGTTAGAGCAGGATAAATATGTCAATAAAGTATTATTAGAAATGTTAAAGTTTAACCCAATAAAACCTAAATTATTTTGTCCACAATCAAGGGTTACTAAATTTGTATTTTGAGATAAATCTATAACAGCTAAATTATTATTATTACAAATTAAAGTATTTAAATTTACATTTTGAGAAGTATTAATACTACTAATATTGTTAAATCCAAAATTAAAATAATATAAAGCCGTATTATTACTTACATCTAAACTGGTTAAATTATTAGAAATACAAGTAACGGTTGTTAAATTTACATTTTGGGTAACATCCAAACTATTTAAGTTGTTATTACTACAACTTAATTGGGTCAAATTTGTATTTTGAGTAACATCTAAACCATTATTAAAAGAGTTATTTGAACAACTTAAAGATGTTAAAGCTGTATTTTGGGTTACATTTAAATCATATAAAGTATTATTATCGCATATTAGTGAAACTAAATTTATGTTTGTTCCTAAATATAATAAACTCATATTATTAAAACTACAATTAAAATGGGTTAAAGCTGTATTTGCGACAATAGAAAAAGCTGTTAATGAATTATCGGAACAATTCAAATTTGTTAAAGATAGATTACCTTGAATATTTAAGTTAGTTAACAAATTATTCTTACAATTCAAATTTGTTAAAGCATTAAAATCTTCTATACCTGTTAAATCACTGATATTCTTATTAGAAACATTTAAAGTTGTAACGCTTATAAGACGAGATGTAAAAACATAAGTATCATTTGCAATACCATTCCCCATACTTGTTACATCACCTATAGAAACTAAATTTCCATTAGTATCATGTGTTTCTAAGTAGGCTTCAAAATTAGCATCTGGCACAGAAGTTGTTGCAGCGACACTACAATTTACACTAAACGAACTTGTAGCGTCAACATAGCCTGACCAATTAGCATTACTATAAGCAACATCATCAACTTCAATACAAACTAAATTTGGATTATTAGTTGTATTAAGAAATAAAATATTGGTGTTGTTGCCGTTTTTTACATTTAAACTTGTTAACTGGTTATCATTACAACCAAACATAGAAAGTGCTGTGTTTTGTGAAACATCTAAACTTGTTATTTGGTTGTTAGCACATGCTAATACAGATAAACTTATAAAATCTTCAATACCTGTTAAATCGCTAATACCTAAAGACATAATACCTAAAGAAGAAACTAAACTTATGTGACTTGTAAATACATTATGATCATTTGCAACACCATTACCCATACTATTAGAAGCTCCAAGTAAAACAGAATTACCATTGGCATCGTGTGTTTCTAAGTAATTTTCAAAATTAGCATCAGGTATATTGGTTAGTTGCGCAAAACTAAAAGAGATTGCAAATAGACTAAGAATTAATAATTTCTTTTTCATAGTAGTTTTTATTTTCGTCAAAAATAAAAACTGTTACTCTTAAATGTATATATTGTTATATATTTGCTTGTTATGAATATATATTCGCTAAATATTTATTAGTTAAGTAATTTTGTAATGAATTCATCTTTTCTTCGAGATGCCACTGGTATTTTTTCACCCGTTTTTAATATAGCATAACCGTTATGATCGTATTTATCAATAAACTTCATATTGATTATGTATGATTGATGAGTTCGATAAAAATTATTAATTGGTAGCTGACTTTCAAATTCTTTTATTGGTTTAGATGCTAAATAGGATTTTTTATTAGATAAATAAAATGTGGTATAGCCTTTGTCAGACTTGCAGTACATTAAATCATTAAAATTAATAATTTGCAAACCTTCTTGTAACTTTAAAATCAATCTTTCTTTTTGATTTTTTGCCAATTGATTTTTTACTATTTCAAGTTGTTCTTTTATAATTAAACTATTTAATTCAATTGTTTTTTCTATGGCTGCTTCAAGATCAACAATATCGACAGGTTTTAAAATATAATCAACTGCTCCATTTTTTAAAGCTTGAAGTGCATATTCTTCATAAGCGGTAATAAATATAACTTTAAAGTCTATATTTTCTGTTTGTTTTAAAAAATCGAAAGCAGTGCCGCCAATTAAATTTATATCTAAAAAAATCAAATCTGGTTTAGTTGATTTTGTTACAATAACTGCTTCTTCAACAGACTCACATTCTCCTAAAACAACAATATCAAAATTTAAACTTTCTATCATTGCTTTTAACCCTTTACGTATATATAATTCGTCTTCTATAATAAGTGTTTTAAGCATTTGAATGTTTTTTATAAGGTAAATGTAATGTAATTAGCGTTCCTTTTTCGTTAAATATACTTCGGTCTTGAATAACAAGATCACATTTTACTCCATATTCTTTAGCGAAAAAACGCAAACGTTCCAAAGTAATTGTAGTAGAAAGTGATTTTTTATTAGTTGTATTCTTATTGTAATTTATACCAATTCCATTGTCTTTTATTTGACAAATTAATATTTTATTTTTAAACGAAATATCAACAATAATTTCTCCATTTTCAAAATCCTTGTTAAAACCATGAATAATAGAATTTTCAATAAAGGGCTGTATAAGCATTGGTGGAACTAAAAAGTTATTTACATCTATATTGTTATCAATTTTAAGTATGTAGTTAAACCCTATCAAAGTTCTCATATTATTTAAATCTACATAGTTTTGTATTGCTATTAATTCCTCATTTAGCGACACTAATTTCTCTCTTGAATTATCTAAAGTAATGCGTAATAATTTTGAGAATTTTGACAAATAACTTACTGCTTTATTTTCTTCTTTATTTAATATCATACCTTGTAAAACGGATAACGAATTAAAAATAAAATGAGGTGTCATTTGTGAACGAAGCACTTTTTGTTCTAATACTAACTTATCTTGGTTTAATTTAAGTTGCTTATGTTTGTATTTTTGTAGAAAGAATAAACTAATAAAAAATAACAAACCACTTGTTATAAAAATAATAATATTATTTTTCTTATTTAGGGCAAGTTTTTGTTTTAAGTATTCTTCTTGTTTATGTTGTTCAAATTGAGTATTCAACATTTTAAGCTGATTTTTATTACTTTCTGTTAAATTAATTTGATTAATAGAATCTCTTTTTTGTTGATAAAGTAATGAATTTTTATAATCTTTCTGTTTTATAGCTGTATTTAACAAACTGGAATATAATTGTTCTTGATTTTTTAAATTATGAGATGTTATAGCAATGTTTAAAGCTTCAAGATAATACACCTTAGCTGAATCATATTTTTTTAAATTTATATAAAGTCGTGCTAAATTAGCTAAAGGTCTTGTGCTATTAGATTTTCTTTTTTGATGAGCGTTAATTGATTTTTTATAATGTTCAATAGCTTTGTTATATTTTTTTTGTTTTTTATATATTACAGCTATATTATTAAGTAATGTTGCTGTATTAATCATTATATTCGTTTTTTTATTTGTTAGAATGACTTTATTATTATAATATAAAGCACTATCCAATTGATGCATTTTTTGAAAATAAACGGCTATATTCATATAAGAACCATATAAAGATTCGTCTTTTTCTGAATAATCTCCTATTTTATTAAGTATCTTTACAGATTCCTTTTCATATTTCAAAGCATTTTTATAATCTTTAGAATTATAGTAGAGATAAGCCATAACTGAAAAAATTCTCGATTCAAACTCTATATCTTTGAGTTTCTTACCAATTTGTAAACCTTTAAAAATATTTTTTAAAGCATCATCATTATTACCTGTTAAACTATAAGATTGACTAATTCCAACATATGCGTTTCCTAAATCTCTTAATTTTTTTTCATCATTTTTAATTTCTTTAATAACATTTTTAAAAATTAATATTGACTTTTTTGGCTCATTTGATGATATATATAGCAGCCCTTTTTCAATTTTAATTTTCACCTTATTTGGAAAATCGTATTGTAATAAACTATCTGTATATTTTATAGTTTTTTCAATATCATGATCTCTCATTTCTATGATAGTTTCAATTTCTTTTTCTACATCAATGTTTTGCCCTTGAATATTTAAAAGATAGAAAAAAAATGAAATTATTGTTATAAAAATTATTTTCTGATCAAGCATATAAATTGTTATTATTTAGAAAAATAGTCTATTCTAAAATAGAAAATTAAGGCTAATTTATAACAAATCAATCAGAGTTGTTGCATATAAATAGAAATTCGCAAGTTTTAAATAAATATTCGCAAGTTTATCATAAAATAGGGATAATGATAATCGTTTTACACAATTTTCATTATCCCAACCTAATTATTCGCAAATTTTCTATTTTAAAGCAAAACTACTCGCTATAATTGTGAATAATTTGGTTAAATATTCCTACAACCTATTTTCCTCATTACTCAAATCGGTAGCTTTTACTTTTTTCTTTTTGCCGTTTCCAAAATTATACCGTAATGACAAGCTGAATTTACGTGTTTCCCAACGGTTTATCCATTCGGTTTTTACATTGTCTTGTTTGGTAATGGAATGCCATTTACTTTGTTTTAAAATGGTATTTGCTTTTATATTTAGCTGTAATTTTTTATTGAAAAATGACTTTTTTAAACCTAAAGAAGTATCGTAACTTGGCTTATAAACCATATTACCATAACTTCCTCCAGAATTGTAAAAAGAATTCCAAGTAAATTTCCAGTGGTGCTTTAATTTTAAAGTTTGATTGACACTTACTGACCAATTTGTACCTGTTTCATCGTAACTAAAATTTGGAATATCTGATTGGTTATGCACAAAACTAAAATCGCCTGTTAGATAAATATCCCACCATTTTGTAGCCTTAACCGAAGTACTTAATGACAAACCAATATTTTTAGTTTTAGCTACATTGGCTTTGTATAGCTTGGTTATTTGCGTGGTTTGATCGTAATCAATTACATTATCAATGGCATCTTTGGCTACTTTTGCATAAAGTGAAATAGCCGTTTTACGTTTGTGAACCCAAGTAAAATCATAGGCATCGGTAAATTGTGGTTTTAAATTAGGGTTACCTACTTGTATATTATAGGTGTCAATATATTCATAAAACGGATTTAAATCTAAATAATTTGGACGCTGAATTCGTTTGCTGTACGAGAATTTATATTGGTTATTATCCAAACTTTTGTTGACACTAAACGATGGAAAAAAAGACAAATCATTTCCTGAATTACTCGTGTTATTTGTTTTAGAAATGGCATTGTAATCTATATATTCGCTTCGTAAACCTGCTTGAAAATTCCATTTTTCTATGCTGTAATTTACAATACCATAAACAGCAAATATATTTTCATTGTAAACCAAATGATTACTTTTTGAAGTGTCTAAAACATAATTGCCTTGTGCGTTTTTAGTTTTAAGCATTAAATTATAATCGTTATTTACCAAACTAAAACGCGAACCTGTTTCAAAGGATAATTTATCCGATATTTTATGTTCTACATCTATTTTAGCACTAAATATATTGAACGCTTTTGGGTTGTTATTTTGAATGTTTACGCTGTTTTGATACGGCAAATTATCTGAAGTATTTAGATATTGATTTGTAGTAAATTCGTTTTGTTTTCTTTGATAACTGGCATAATTAAGTTGTGCATCTACTTTTGTGGTTAAACTATCGGTTGCGAAACTGTAATACATATTTCCTGTTAAAGTACGTTTGTTGTTTGCTACATTTTTGGTTAATAAAGTATAATTTAAGTAGTTTCCGTTAGTTATTTCTTTGGTAAATCCGTTGGTTATTTCATCACTTTTATCGTTAGAAAAACGGAAAGAAGTACCAATACTTGCGTTTTTAGAAATTTTATACGAAGCGCCTAAATTACTTGTAACCATATTGCTTTTAGGCAACCAATCGTTGGTTTGGTCTAACACTAAATTTTGATTGTTTTGTGTAACCGTTTGTACTATTTTACGATGATTAACACCTTCAAAATAACCGTAAAAAACACCTGCATTAAAATTCCATTTTTTGGTGTTTTTAAACAACTTTACACTGTTATATTGCTTAATAAACTCGCCATAACCAACCGTAGAAGCTACATTACCTGTTAAACCTGTAACTTTATTTTTTTTAAGGCGAATATTGATAATTCCACCTGTTCCCGAAGCGCTATATTTTGCAGAAGGATTTGCTATTATTTCAACCGATTTTATATTAGAACCATCCATAGTTTGTAGGTAATTTTGCAAAGCTTCACCAGACAACATTGCTGGTTTTCCATCAATTAAAATTTGTAAATTTCCATCACCTCTAAAAGCAATACTTTCATCTTTAGTCAATCGTATTCCTGGTAATTTACTCAAAGTTTCTATACCATTATTGCCATCGCCAATGCCAGAGCTTGCTACATCAATTATCATTTTATCGCCTTTTAATTGAATGAATTTCTTTTTTGCAGTTACAATAACTTCGTCTAATTGTTCGGTGTTTTGCTGCATTTTAATATCCCATTTTAGGTTTTTTAAAGGATTTATTATTTCCGATTTATACGAATAAAACCCTAAAACATCGGCTTGAATATAAAATTTGGTGTTTTTAAAATTTGCTTGATAATTTCCATCAAAATCCGAATACGAATAGGTGATTATTTTTTGCGTTGTAGCATCATAAAAAGCGATAGCTACATTCATTAACGGTTCATTTTCTTTTTGCGAAACCACTTTTCCAGAAATGGAAATGCTTTGCGCATTTAATAATATAGTAAATATAATTGCTATGCTTGTGATTAAATTTTTCATTTTAGTTGATTTTATTATTAGTTAATACCTCTTTTAATTCTACGGTTTTCCATTGTTTGTTACTATCTAATAGCACTTTGATATTTGCAATATGCGAAGCACCTAATAACACCATAACACGCTCGTCTTTTGGACTTGTTTTTTTCTTTAAAAGCGAATACATATATAGGTTTCTATTATTCCATTGTGCCAATAAATGAGCAGCTTCAAAATCGGTTGTGTTACCAGCATTTAAAATAGTGTCGTAAATATGATTTGACATATATCTAAAATCGTCCGTATTATGATAAAGTAACATATCGGTTAAAGAAATTCCACTTGCTAATTTTCGATTAAAATCATCGCCAATTTCTTTGGTAAAATTCATTATCTGTTCTTTTAAATCTGTTTGGTTTCTTTTTTCCATAACTTCCATTACTTCGCCAAAAGGAAAACCAAAACCATTATAATCAATAGCTTCTAAGCTGATATTGTTGTCTAATTTTGCAATTCGAAAAGCCAATTGATAGATTTCATCGGTTGAAACTGGCAGTTTTCCTGCTTTATATAAATTATACGTGCTATCTAATTCTTGCTGATTTTGATATGGTCTTTCTACAAATATTTTGGTTGGCTTAAAATCCTTTATTTTTTGAGCCATTACATCCAATTCATTTTGTGTTTTACTATTTAATATTTCAAAGGAATTGTTTTTCGCAATGTCTAAACCTGGATTATTAAAATGAAAAGTACCAACTAATAATATTTCGGTTTGCTTATCCTCAACAGGAATAATATGTTGTGTTTTGGTAATGCAACTTGTAAATACAGTTAAAAGGATTAAACTAACTAAGGTGATTTTAAATACGGTTTTCATAATTTTATATTTAGATTATTAATTTTTGGCTAAACTAAAGCGAATGTTTCTTAATAAAATCCGTTTTAAACCAACGCTCCAAAAACTGATACCAAACCCAATTTTCATCGGATTTATGGTTTCGTTGTACCAAAACGGGTGTTTGTATAAAAAAATGAGGTTCTTAGATAGTTTATTGAATATTTATCTATAAAAGGAATACATTTGCCTTATGAAAGCAACTAATAAATGGAAATATCACGCATTACTCATCGCAGGCGTTTTACTAATGTATGTGTTTAGTAAGTATATTTATGGAGGAAAAGATGGTTTTTTTAAGCTGTTTCAAATGCCTTATTTTATGTTTACACTTACAATGTACATTGCTTTTTTTGCCACCTATTTTGTCCATTTTTATTTGGTTTGCCCCAAAACATTAAAGGGTAAAAAAATCTATACATTTATTATAGGTGTTTTACTGATGTTTGTTTTTTTTGCTGCTTTGCGCTATTTTTTAGAGGAAATAGTCTTGTTTAATCTTATAGGAACACACAATTATGGCGATGAAGCCAGACGAATAGGATATTACTTTTTTGATAATACGTATCACGCACTAAAAGCCGTTTTGTTTAGTACACTTTTGTATTTGTTTTTTCAATTTAACGAGAACAAAAACAAACTTCATCAATTAGAAATTGATCAAAAAAAAGCCGAAGTAAGTTATTTAAAATCACAAATTAGTCCGCATTTTTTATTCAATACCTTAAATGCTTTTTATGTAGAATTGATTGATGACAAACCAGAAACCGCCAAAGATATTCATAAATTATCTCAGTTATTACGCTTTGTAACCTACGAAGCACAAGCCGATTTTTTACCTTTAGAAAACGAAATTCAGTTTTTAAACGATTATATTTATTTTTATTACAAACGCTACGAAAATGAATTATTTGTCGATTTTAAAGTGGAAGGAAATCCTGTTGGCAAACAAATTCCGTCTTTAATATTAATCCATTTTATTGAAAACGTATTTAAACACGGAACGATTAACGATAAAAATAATCCTGCAACTATTTATTTAAAAATAACGGATAATCATTTGGTTTTAGAAACAAATAATAAATTTGTAACTTCGGAAAAATATACCAATAAAGGTATTGGTAAAAATAATATTCAACGCCGATTAACCGCAATTTATAAAACCGATTTTAAACTAAATTATCAAACAAAAAAAGAGTATTTTAGTACGTATTTAAAAATCCCGATTTAATAAGCTCTTCTCTTTGTCTACAATTTTAAAATTATATATTTTATGAAAGAAAAACAACAAGTTAATATTATTGGTAGTGGTGTAATTGGTTTAACCACAGCTGTTCTATTGTCTAAAAATGGCTATAAAGTCTGTATATATACTGAAAATTTGGCTAAAAATACAACTTCAGCGGTAGCTGCTGCTATATGGTTTCCTTATAATGCTGAACCAAAAGAAAAAGTTTCAAAATGGAGTGCTTTTTCCTATGATTATTTTCAAAATTTGGCTAAAATTCCTAATTCAGGAGTAAAAATAGTACCATTAACTATTATTGAAAAAGAAATAAAAGACTGTTGGTGGCTTGATGCCATACCAAATAAAAAATATAAAAAAATAAACGATGTAAATTTACCCAAAGATTTCAAATTGGGATTTGAAGTTTTAGTTCCTTTTATAGAATCTTCATTATTTCTAATTTTTTTAGAAAAAGAACTGGAAAAGCTTAACGGTAAAATTGTACAAAAAAAAATAAATTCATTTTCTGATTTAGATGAAACAATTCCTATTATAAATTGTAGTGGATTAGGGGCAATTGAATTGTGTAATGACAATAAATTATTTCCTGTAAAAGGGCAAATAGTAACCGTTGCAAAGCAAGAAAACACACAGTCTATTATTGTAAATTATCCTATAAATGAAACAGGAGAAGAACTTAGTTATATTGTATGTAGAAATAATGATATTGTACTTGGAGGCACTGCTATTATTAACGATTTTAATACTAATCCAAACCCACTTATTTCTCAAAAAATAATAACAGGATGTAAAAAAATTATGCCAAATATGCATAACACTACAATTATTCAAGAAAAAGTAGGTTTACGACCTAAACGGACAAGTATTCGGTTAGAAAAAGAAGGTGCAATTATTCATAATTATGGACATGGAGGTGCTGGATTTACCGTTTCTTGGGGATGTGCAGACGCTGTTTTGAAACTTCTAAATTTAAAAACATAAACCGATTTTAAACTAAATTATCAAACAAAAAAAGAGTACTTTAGTACGTATTTAAAAATCCCGATATAAAAATGGCTGAAAACTTAAAATGTATCATTGTTGATGACGAACCACCAGCAATACGCTTGTTAGAAAAATATGTTGCCAAAGTTTCTTTTTTAGATTTGGTAGCAACCACAACCAATTCTTTAGAAGCACTAACTTTAATAGAAAACAATGCAGTTGATTTGGTGTTTTTAGACATACAAATGCCTAATTTAACAGGTATTCAATTATCTAAAATTATAAAAGGCAAAGTGAAAATAATTTTCACTACTGCTTATCCACAATTTGCTTTAGAAAGTTACGACTTAAATGCTGTAGATTATTTGCTAAAGCCATTTGAGTTTGAACGCTTTTACGAAGCTGTTTTAAAAGTAAAATCCGATGAAAAATCCGTTGTAGAAAAAGCAGTAATTAACGAATATATTTTTATAAAAACAGGTTATAAAAACAGTTTTGAAAAAGTATATATTAGCGATATTTGTTATGTAGAAAGTCTAAAAAATTACGTTGCTATCCATTTAAAAAATAAGCAAATAATCACCTATAATACGTTAAAACATATCGAAGAATATCTAAGCAATACCGATTTTATAAAAACGCATAAATCCTTTATTATTGCATTAAAACACATTGATAAAACAACAACGGATAGCGTTTTTATCAACAGCAATGAATTACCTATTGGTGATACGTATAAAAAGGTTTTTTTTGAAAAAATTAATTTAAAGAAGTTGTAAATGACTAAAGAAAAAGAATTTTTCCTGAAAATTAGCAATCAAATAGAAAACGCAACCGAAGGCAATCTGTTTGGAAAACCGTGTTTTAAATTAGCTAAAAAAGCTTTTGTCTGTTTCTTTCAAAACGAAATGGTTTTTAAACTTTTTGGAGAAAAACACAGTGATGCTTTAAGTTTAGACGGTTCAAAATTATTTGATCCAAGTGGTAAAAACCGACCAATGAAACAATGGGTACAAGTACCTTTTGATTATCAAGAAATGTGGTTGGAATTTGCAAAAGCAGCAGCAAACGAATTAAATAATTAAACGGATATTAATTTATTTTTACAATTCAGCTATAAAAAAGAACAGTTCGGTAACTTCTATTTTAGAAAAACTTTAATCTATTGTTTATTTGCAGTATAATTAACCAAAAAATAAAAAAGATGAACAACATCACATTAAAAAAGACAGGATTTATAGCATTATATTTTACCATTGCTATTGCATTACGATATTATATTGCTATAATTAAACCAGCGTTTCTTACTGACCTAAACATA
>Ga0256840_1002776_pt1 | contig 15037 bp, 19 predicted proteins | sample 355202metaG_FD_185969 | JGI IMG/M metagenome (GOLD analysis project Ga0256840, IMG submission 185969) | Hydrothermal vent microbial communities from Mid Atlantic Ridge, Atlantic Ocean - 355-202 | ecosystem: Environmental > Aquatic > Marine > Hydrothermal vents | place: Atlantic Ocean: Mid...
TCACGAAGGCTTCACTCGGCTATTGATTACAATACACCTAATGAGTTCTATTATAGAGCTATTAATAACTTAGATAGTGATCAAGTGCTACAAAAGGTAGCGTAGGTGCGTGGAATTAAAAAATATTCTAACTGGTCTTGACAAAGGGAACCACTTTACTTATAGATATTGCTCTCATGAATAGTCTGTATGGAGTGGAGTTTATAATCATCTCTAGTATTAATAAAGGGTACTAAATAATCTGCTAGTTCAAATAAATTTTCGACACCATACTCATTAAGCGCATCCACATCACGCAAACCATAGGTCTCAAGCAAAGCTGTTATTTCCCAATGATCTAATGGTTTCCCTTTATCTTTTGTAATAATATTATAAAATTCTAGTAACTCTTCTTTTGATTTTAGCATTAAAAGTAAATCCCATTTGCATTGTTATTTTGTCCTTTTTGCATATATAAGGATGTATATAGTTTCTGATAATTTTCAACCATATCGTCAATCGTAAACCCATTTAAAATATGTTCTCTTGCTAATACTCCCATCTCTGCACTTTCATATCTATTTGTTAAAACATTCACTATTGCATCTGAAAACCCTTCGATATCTTTTGGGCGGATAACCGATCCAAATCCTTCAAGCACCTCTTTAGTGCCTCCAACATCAGATGAAACAACAACTTTTTCACATGCCATTGCCTCAATAACAACAAAGGGGAAAGCTTCAGAAATACTTGTTAGCATAACGACATCACCTTCATTGTAGGCAAGTGAAGGATTGTTTGTTAATCCTGAAAACTCAAAATTTTCTTTAAGTTCAAGTGTCTCATACATCTTATGGCATAGCTCAAAATAATCTTTATCTACTATAGGACCATATAACTTAAAAAGTACATTAGGTATCTCTTCTTTTACTTTTGCACATGTTTTGATATAGGTCTCAATATCTTTTAAAGGATCAATCCTAGCAACCATGACAACCGTAGGTCTTTGGTTACTTTTGCGTTCCATCTTTTTAAATATAAAAGTATCTATGCCATTATAGATAGTATGTAGTTTTTCTTCGCTAGCTCCCCACTGTAATTCCCAGCGTTTATTATAATCACAAACAGGATTTATCACATCCGCAAAATGATAATTAAGTTTTACAATCATATGGATAAGTCCTAATAAAAACTCTTTTGTACGAACGGGTACACCCTCTCTTGAAGCAAAAAAATACTGCTCTCTAGCATATATACCGTGTTCGGTTAAGATAAATTTACTTCCATATTTCTTCTTCGCAATAATACAAGGCAGACCACAAAACGCAGTAGCAGAAGAGTGGTAAATATCACACTTCTCTACAGGAGCTAAAAGTGTTATAAAAAAACGATATAAAAAACGAAGACCTTCTATCATGTCATGGACTGTTGGTAAATCTTCTTCTTGCAAATCCAAAACTTTTTGTAACTTTTTCTTATACGCATCCCATACTTCTGGAGATCTAAAAGATTCATGATAGTCAAAGGTGATAAAAAAATCATGAAACTCTACAATATAATCACCAAGCATCTCATAATCATCATTTTTTTATAGATAAAGTCTAATAATACCTCTATAATTTCTATTAACTTTTTTTGTGCCTCATACTCTTGTTTGGTTTTTATCTTCATCTGATAGGTATCTGAAAAATCTATCTCTTTTACATATTCAGTAGGCTCTTCCGTACCCCATAGAGGAATTTTTACAAGTTTTACTACATTTTTTGGAATTTCAAATTTCAATTTTACATAAGGATGCATCAAAATAGGCATTAAAACAAAATCAATATTTTTAAGCTCATTCACAATAAGGTCAGCCCAAGTGCTTACGCCACCTGTCACATAAGGGTATGTTCCCTCTCCCGTAAGTGCTACTTTAATGCGAGACAAATAACTTCTCCCCAGTTAAAACATGCAACTCTAAAGTATTCATATCAAGTAAAAGTGAATTTCGTATATAAGCCTCATCGCTCATAGCCATATCCCGAAGAGAATCTGAATAAGGCTTATACATTTCTAGTGCTTCCTTATAACGATTATATGTAATGGTAATTCTCTCAAGAAGCACATCTTTTTGCTGTGCATAAAGTTGGTGTTTTATTTTATGTTTTTGAAGAGAATTGTAAAGGCGATTAATTGTTCTACTGAGCAACCTTCTTTCAATGGCAAGATTATTTTTTGACTGCAAGGCTTGAATTTTTTTCTCTTGTACTTTCATTGACATATCACCGCGTTCATAAAGAGGATAGTTTATACTTAATAGCGCTTGCCAATCTTCACCATCTCTTGAACGATAAGGAGGATTCAACTGTTCAGCATGACCAAATCCAAGATGAGATGTCCAATCTATTCCAAGTCCCCTTCTGTCAACTTCAAGTTTTATATCGCTTTGTGCTAACTCATATTGTTTCTCTTTTACATGTAAGCGTGCATTATTATGTATTGCTGCATGCTGTAAGTTTTCCAAAGAACTTGTAATTTTTGTATACTCAATATCTTTTAAGGCAAGAGGAGCTCCAGATTCTAAATTAATAGACTGACGAAAAAGGTATTCTTTTTGTATAAGCAACTCTTTCAAATCACTTAAACGCAACTGAATATTAATAAGATCGTTTTGCGCCTGTGTTTTGTCATAAATACCTCCTAAACCTTTTAAAGCACGAGTCAGTGCTATATCTGTAATAATATTTTGATATTTTAATAAAATATTGTATTGCTTGATTGTTCTTTGTATCTGTAAAAGTTCAACATATATACCAATTGCCTAAAAGTAGCAACTGCTCTTTAGCATCAATAAGCTTTAAAGCACTCAAGTCTTGAAAAATATCTTTTCTTGTATTCATATAAGTATTATGCTGTGCATCATAAAGATGCATATTAAAATGGATACTTCCAAGTGCTTTCATCTCTACTCGAGAAATTCCTCTTGAAAAATCCAAAGCCCTTAATGCTTGAACTTCTCCCCCTAAATAGATATTTGGATTATAACGATTTTGCTCTAATAGAGAGTTTATCAGAGTCACTTTAGCATCAAGATTTCGATTTTTATACTCTAAATCTTCTTCTAGCAACTCAGATAGATACGTTTGCAATGTATAAGTCATAGCTTCATCTGCATGTAAGAAAAAGGTGCAAAAACTTAAAGAAAATAGCAAAAATATTTTAGACATATAAGACCCTATTTATGAAAAATTTTATAATTGAATTAAAAAAATATTATAGCCGGTTAAACTTGTTTATATACGATAACATCGCATTCCAATAACCAGGAAGTGTATCCCAAGGATTTTCTCCTGAATCATCAGTAAGATAAAGTTGTGCGCACCCTTTTGCAATTGCTAAATCAATGGTATCTTTCATCTTTTCTCTTGCAATATTATAAACGAAGCATACACTATTTTTTTGAGACAATTTTGATACTATTCGATTTTTATCACTGATGAAAGTTTTATACTCCCCTTCAAAAACAACACTTTTCATCTTATCATTTTTTATAACTTTTTCATCTGGTTTTACACCATAATTAAGCACTATCTCACTATCTGAAGCATCTTTATTTATATACGCTCGCAACTCTTCATAATAAAGCATTGCTCTTTGAGAGCTGTTTGCCTCATCAAGAAAAAAAGCATCCACATGATACTTATCTTTATAAAAATCAACACTTTTTTCTATCAATGCCTGATCTCTATGAGCATATTTTGTATATGTATAACCCAAAACAGATATTCCAGATGCCTTGAGTTGCCTCACTCCCTTTTTAAAATTTTCATCACAATATTTTCCATGATCACCGTTATTTGGGTTGATGATAGCACTTATTTTTGTAATATTTGAGGAACTCTTTGCAAGATCACTCCAGTAGAAATTTCCTGTTTGAGGATTTATTGTTGTTGGGTAGATGTAAAATGGGACAAGTAGCGAAACCATCTCTTTACTGCCAAACTCAGACGAACTTTTGCAGGCACTAGCACAAAAAGCTATCACAAAAACCAAGAAAAAGCTTAAAAAATATCTTTTACGAAACATTGTTACTCTTTTAGTGTATAATTATTTCATGATTATAAAATACCTTAGCCTAATTTTGACCCTATTTTTTCTCGGATGTGGTTCAACAGACTCAAAAAGTGCTCCAAAGCCAACACCGACTGAACTTTTAGTTCCTTTATATAGCGAGCCTACTGACAAACAAAATGCTATTGGAAATATATGGGATGCAGTAGCAGAGGCTTCTAGCGGGGCTCCTCTAACTGTTATCTTTGGCGTAATCCGCGAAGATGGTGCGCCTGTTGGTACTCCAAACAGTAATTATACTCTTGGACTCAAAAAACTTCGAGAAGGCAATGCAAGCATATTGGCATATGTAGAAACAACAAACGGCTCGCGTGACATAGAAGATGTCAAGACAGATGTTCTTGCCTATGCTAATCATTTTGATATTGACGGCATCTTCTTTGATGAAGTCAATGGTGATATGCAATTTACAGATTATTATAATAAGATTACCAACTATGCAAAATCTTTCGATTCGGTAAAAAAGTTATGCTGAACTCTCCTGGTGTACAAAAGGATTTTATTCAACAATCAACAGCAGATGACTTTTTAGTATTTGAGAATTATTACGAATATTGGGATGAATTTAATAGCACTGAGTATGTTGGTCTTGATTATGAAAAACTACATATTATCCTCCATACAATACCAGATGCAGATACCATGAGAACAGTTATACAAGAGGCAAATCAGAAAAATATCACAAATCTCTACATAACAAATAGAGACTTTTCTTATCTACCAACTTTTTGGGATGAAGAAGTCTCTTTTATTAAAGAGAGAAATACTCTTTTACAATAAAAGCTTCTATGCTTCTTTACATCCATATCCCTTTTTGCGACTCTAAGTGCTCTTACTGTGCTTTTAATACTTATGTGGACAAATTTCACCTTCAAACTGCTTATATGCAAGCACTTCTTAAACAATTACATTTTGAGTTACGGCGTTTTGAGTGCGAAGGGAAGAGTATCGAGACAGTTTTTATCGGTGGAGGGACACCCTCTACGATTGGGCCTAAGCTGTATGAGCCTCTTTTTAAAATCTTAAAACCTTTTTTAAAAGAAGATATTGAAATCACTTCCGAAGCAAATCCTAACAGTGCTACAAAAGAGTGGCTAGAGGGGATGTTTACGCTTGGGGTTAATCGTATCAGTTTTGGTGTGCAGAGTTTTGATGATACAAAATTAAAACTTCTCAATCGTGCCCACAACAGCCAAACGGCTATCAATGCAGTAAATAATGCAAAAGAGATTGGCTTTGAAAATCTCTCTTTAGATATTATTTATGGTGTTGCTGGTGATACTGCTGGGCTTATTGAAAATGATTTAGATATCGCTTTTTCACTTCCTATTAATCATATCAGCGCTTATGCACTCACCATCGAGGAGGGAACACCTTTTGGAAAAACTCCACAGATGTCGCATGAAAAATTAGCAATGACACAAGAGTTATTTCACAATATTACATGTAAGGGTTTTAAGCAATACGAAATATCTAACTTTGGCTCTTATCAATCGAAGCATAATATAGGTTATTGGGAGCACAAGGAATATATAGGCTTAGGAAGTGGTGCGGTTGGATTTTTAAAAGATAGACGCTATTATCCAGCAAGTTCTTTAGAAAAGTATATTGAAAATCCTCTTGATATTGATGAAGAAAAACTCTCAAATGAAGATATCAAGATAGAAAAAATCTTTTTGGGTTTACGCTCTTTTATTGGAGTGAGTAAAAGTATTTTAAACATTAAAGAACGAAATAGAGCGGATTTATTAGCCACAGAGAGTAAACTTACAAGTAAAGAGGGAAAATATTACAATTTAGACTATCTCCTTAGCGATGAATTGGCACTTTTTATTACGACATAATCATACTTTAGCTAAAATCCCTTACTTTAAAATATGGATATATTATGTTTGGTATGGGCTTCACTGAAATATTAATCATCGGTGTTATTGCTATTTTGTTTTTAGGTCCCGATAAACTTCCTGAGGCTATGGTTGAAATCGCTAAATTGCTTAAAAATTTAAAACAGACAATCACCTCAGCAAAAGACTCAATAGAGAGCGAACTTCATGTTGCAGAGATGCGTGATGAGATGATGAGTTACAAAAATGAACTCACTTCTACAACAGGAAAACTAACTTCTTTAGGTGATCTTCAAAGTGAAATTGATGATATCAAAAAGAAGGTTACTACTGATGTCATTGGAGATATTCCCCCCACAAGTGCATCAATAGAACCAGAAGAAGTTACTTTTAAAAAGAAAAAAGAAAAAACCGATATAAGTGATACAGATGTTTAGTGATTTAAAACCCCATTTAATAGAACTGCGAAAGCGTTTAGGTATTTCCGTATTAAGTCTCGTTGTTATGTTTTTTGTAGCTTTTTACTTTCATGAAGCACTATTAGAGTGGATTGTTCAACCGCTTAATGCTGCCCTTTTAGAAGTAGGAAAAAAATCTGTTCATGCTGCTGAAGGCATGGTCACCACAAATCAAGTTGGTGGTGCATTTTTTGTAGCGCTTAAAGTTTCTTTTTTTACCTCGATACTGCTCTCTTTACCTGTTCTTCTTTCTCAGATATGGATGTTTATTGCGCCCGGTCTCTATGCTAATGAAAAAAAGATGATTATTCCGTTTATTGTGGGCGGTACAGTCATGTTTGCTATTGGTGTCTGCTTTGCATATTATATCGTCACTCCTTTTGGCTTTGATTTTCTTATCACCTTTGGTAGCTTTAAGTTCACCCCTCTTATAAATATCGAAGATTATGTCGGCTTTTTTACAAAGATTATGTTTGGATTTGGTATCGCTTTTGAGTTACCGATTTTTGCTTACTTCCTTGCACTTTTGGGAATGGTAAACGATAAACAGATGATTAACTTTTTTAAATATGCTATTATCCTTATTTTTATTATCTCTGCGATGCTGACACCTCCTGACATCCTAACACAGATTCTTATGGCTGGTCCACTTATCATTCTTTATGGAATCTCTATCTTGATTGTAAAAGCAGTAAATCCTGCCTCTGAAGACGAAGAAGATGAAGAAGACGAGGATGAGGATGACGACATACAAGATGTTAAATCCACTTAAAACAAGTAGTTACGACTATCACCTACCTGATGAGCTCATTGCGACTCATCCCGTAGAGCCCCGTGAAAATGCACGCCTGTTAATTTACAATCGTACCGATAGCTCCATCACTCATGACTACTTTTACAATATAAACAGATATCTTCCTAAAGATGCCGCACTTATTTTCAATGATACTAAGGTTATTAAGGCACGTCTTTTTGGAAAAAAGAGAAGTGGTGGAAAGCTTGAGTTGCTTATCAATCGCCCTCTTGATGCCTACACGATAAATGTCTATATCAAAGGACGCGTTAAAGAGAATGTTGAGATATTTTTTGATGAAGAGTTGAGAGCTACTGTTTTCAAGCTCCATAAAGACGGAAGTCGTGATGTACGTTTTACAAAAGATATTGACTTACGCTTTGAAGAGCTGCTGCCTATCATAGAAAAGATCGGTCATATCCCTTTGCCACCATATCTACAACGCAATGACAATAGCGAAGATGCACTAAACTATCAAAGTGTTTTTGCCAAATTTGAAGGAGCAGTAGCTGCTCCAACAGCATCTTTACACTTTAGCGATACTCTTTTTGATAAAATCTGTCAAAAGCACAAACACGCCTTTGTAACATTACATGTAGGAGCTGGAACCTTCAAGCCTGTTCAAAGTGATACCATAACAGATCATCCCATGCACTCGGAGTATTTTTCTATTTCAGATAAAGCTAAAACTCTCTTGGACTCATCTGAAAAAATCGTTGCTTTTGGAACAACATCCACGCGAACTATTGAATACTACGCACGAACGCAGGAGCAATCAGGCGAAGCCAATCTCTTTTTACACCCCAACAATCAACCAATAAGAGTCAATCATCTCTTAACAAACTTTCATCTTCCCAAATCCACACTTTTGATGCTAGTAGCTTCTTTTGTAGGCTTACAAGAAGCCCAAAATATTTACAAAGAAGCTATAAAAGAGAAGTATAGATTTTTTAGCTACGGCGATGCAATGCTTATTTTATAAGCAGTGCACTTTTCCATTTAAAATTTCTACTTTTCCTTCAAGTTCATACTCTAAGATCTTATCTCCAAAACGTGCAAAAACCTCATCATAACTGGGAGTGCTTTTACAAAATTGAAGCAATATATCATCATTGCCTACATGTAAAGGAGCAAACTGATTACAAAAACCTTCGATATTATAAATAGCCTCAGCCTTGCCTTCCTCTAGTAGTTGCTGTGTAGCTTCACTCTCGCCGATACGGTGGGATAAAACATATATTTTCTTACCCATACTAAGTGCATACTCTACACTTCGCATTGTTCCACTATCAACATCAGCCTGTGTAACAATAAGTATATCGCCTAAGGCAACAACAAGCTCATTACGCACAACAAAATTCCAAGGACGCGCACGCTCACCTCTCTCAAATTGGCTTATGACTAAACCCTCATTTTCTATGGATTCTATAAGAGATTTATTGACAGCAGGATAGCGGATATCAAGCCCATTTGCCATAACTGCAATCGTATTGCATGTAAGTGCCCCCTTGTGAGCAAGAGCATCCACACCCATAGCCGCACCGCTCACAACACATATATCTCTTTTACTAAAGGCGTGGGCTAATTTGCTTGTCATATTACGAGTATATTGATTAGGCTTGCGTGTTCCTACTATGGAAACTTTTTGTTTTTTTAAAAGTGCTTGATTGCCTAAGAAATAGAGAGATTTTGGATACTTTTTCATTTTGTGCAACTCAGGAATATCCCAAGTCACTAAAGAAATTTCCTTAGAGGTAGTCGTTAATTCCAACAAGTTCAACTCCTTTTAAAAGTTGTTTAGACTCACGAAGTGCTTGAAGAGTATCAGGGCGAGGATGCCCGATGGCAATAGCACTTCCACTGCGTTTTGCGATAGCAATTGCTCTTTTTAGCTGCCTTTTAATCTCTTTTACATCTGCAATATGATCTAAAAATACATCTCTAGCGATATAAGGTAAGCCATAATTTTTCATTACACGAGGTACCATGGTCTTAGCTGTTGTTCGGCTGTCTATAAACATTATATTTTTTTTACGAAGAGCAAACAACAAACGATTCATCGCAATCTCATTGGCTGTAAACTTACTGCCTGTATGATTATTGATATATTTAACTTTTGGAAACTCTCTTTTAATACTTTCAATGCGATTCATAATAGTCTGTTGCGAATCCTTTGCATATAAAACCCCATTCTCTTGCGCATTAAAGTGCATAGCTTCTAACGGAATATGTACCATATAATAAGCTTGCTTTGTGGCGAGCTTCGCAGAATTGGGATGATTTTTATTTGGTGGCAAAAAAGACATTGTCAAGGGGATATCCAAGGCTTTAATAGCATCTACATCTCGTCTAAAAGAGACATCATCAATAATAATAGCGAGCTTAGGTTTTTTCACTGTTTTTATAACTTTTCGCTCAGCTCCCTTGGGTGGTTTCTTCTCATATTCATGCGAAGCACTAACTAATTGATGTTTTTTAAGAAGAGTATTTAAACGCTCTTTACGACTTTTTTTAGGGCGATTCTTTTTTGCATGTTTTAATTGTGAAAGTAATTTTTGACGCTCTTGTGCAAATTTAGACTTCATCTGCTCTTTGCCTGCTTCAAAGCCAAAGTAATAACCAGCAACCCCGACAATAGAGGCCAAAAGCAATATAATAGCAAAAATACTCAAATATTTAACTATTTGATGTGTACGGTCAGGTTTTTTATGTGATTTGCGTTTTGTCATAGACTCTTACATGTAAGGAATTTTGAGTGTATTATACTGAGAGAAATGGAATATTTAATTAAATATGACAAATTGAAAGAAAAATCAATCAAATGTAAAAACTAAAAGAGTGATGTAATTGCAAGGCGCATAGAGAGGAAGCGTCCTAGTGGACGTGACGAACATAGCAACGCAGCAAGTGCGTCGCTATTTTAGTTTTTATCGAGATTTACAATTTTATTTTTTGCTATCCATGGCATCATTTCACGAAGTTGATTACCAGTTTGCGTAATAAGTTTTGTTTTGTCATTATTGCGTTCAGCATTCATACGAGGGTAACCCGCTTGACCTTCTAGAATAAAATCTTTTGCAAAACGACCGTCTTGGATTTCTGTTAAGATCTCTTTCATAGCTGCTTTTGAAGCTTCTGTAACAACACGTTTACCAGAAACATAATCACCATATTCAGCTGTATTTGAGATAGAGTAACGCATATCAGCGATACCACCCTCAAACATCAAGTCAACGATTAATTTAAGTTCATGAAGACACTCAAAGTACGCTAACTCAGGAGCATATCCAGCTTCTGTTAATGTTTCAAATCCAGCTTGAACCAAAGAAGTAACACCACCACAAAGAACTGCTTGTTCCCCAAAAAGGTCAGTTTCAGTCTCATCTTTAAAGGTTGTTTCAATAATTGCAGTACGTCCACCACCAATAGCTGATGCGTAAGCCATTGCCAACTCTTTCGTTGTACCACTTGGATCTTGACCAACAGCAATTAAATCAGGAATACCGCCACCACGAACAAACTCAGAACGAACAGTATGCCCTGGTGCTTTTGGAGCGATCATAGTAACATTAATATTTGCAGCAGGCTGAATACGTCCATAATGGATATTAAAACCATGACCAAATGCGATTGTCGCACCATCTTTTAGATTTGGAGCAATCTCATTTGCATAAATTTCAGCTTGATTTTCATCTGGAAGCAAAATCATAATAACATCAGCAGCCGCAGTTGCCTCCGCAACAGTAAGTACTTCAAAATTTTTAGCTTCAGCTTTCGCCCAACTTGAACCATTTTTACGAAGACCAACGCATACTTCAACACCACTGTCACGTAGATTTTCAGCGTGTGCATGCCCTTGTGAACCGAAACCGATCATTGCTACTTTTTTTGCTTTAATAAGATCAATATTACAGTCTTTGTCATAATAAACATTTAATGCCATGGATATGTCCTTTTAGTATTACGCAACGAGGCGTATAAAATTTGGCGAATTATACTAAAACTTAGCACTACAATATCTTAAGGGCACCTCTAAAAACCCTAGACACTCTCAGAGGTAAAAAGAGGGGTGAGATAGCGCAGAACTTTTTTTGAGTCATAGCCTAAGCTATGGCGATGAAAAATTCTGTGCTAGATTGCCCCTCTTTTTGCCTCCCTACGGGCGCTTCAGAGAAACACACTCTCGGCGTTAGCCTTTTACACCATAGCTTGGCTATGACTTAAAAAGTCTGCCTTGATAGTGAATTTCTCTGAAGCGCTGAGAGTATCTAGGGTTTTTAGAGGCGTCCTTAAAGAATATCCGTAATCACTACGTAATAATTTATTAAGTATAATGCTTCTAAAGAATTTCTAATTGTAAAATTTAGATTTATTTATTTTTAAATTTTATGCTATAATTCTATTTTACTTTATATATTTTATCTGACGCACTACTAGGGAAGCTCGAGCCCCGCCGTGTGTGAGGTAAGATATATTTTTAAACTTCACAACTATTTTCACCGATCAAGCAAACTCAAAACTTATCCTGCTAAAATCCCTCATTTAAAATTTACACTTAAAGATATTGTATGAAAAAATTCAATCTACAAAAAGAGATTATAATAATTTCTCGTTCTGAGCTATTCTCTGCTATTAACAGCACAAAAAACTTTGCTATTAGCATTGATGGGAAAATCCACTATGAACCTTTTAGCGAAAAAGAGATATATGTATATCAAGGAGCAGTGAAGCCAGAAACTACCTCTTCATTAAGTATGCCAAAACCACGCACACTTAAAGAGATTTTAGGCAATAGCTACAATATCGTAGAAGATGATAAGCGTATTTTACTTAAAGCTGCAGGTGCTTGGACTCAAATCATTGCGTACAATCTTGCAAATGCAGATTATGATGATACTTCAGCTGATGGTATAGCTGATTTTTCGGATTCTACGCTAGAAGATATTGGCTGGCATGCTACAGAATTCAATATAAATTATCGTGAGTTATCAGAATACCTTGAAGCTGAGTGCGATGGCATATTACTCTGTGTTGAGATAGAAGAGCCTTATCAGTTTACAGGATTAGGTTTTATTAGAGACCGTAAATGTGCCCATACAAAACTTTTTAATTATTGCAAAGAGAAAATTGCTTATGAACTTAAAAATAATCCTGATTTTAATCCTGAAAACTTAAGTGAAGATGAAGAAGAAGCCGCAGAATTTTTCAAACTTTTATAAAACTTTGAGGTAACGCTTGAGTATTATCATCGCGGCAATAGAGTCCACCCTGCCGTCGCGGCGATATTTTATATCACCTTTCATCAATACCTCAGCCTCAATGGAGCTATCACTCTCATCTTGATAAAAAGTCTCACCTTCAAAATCAACAAGATTTAAAAAATGTGCTACACGACGACGCATCTCATCTTCACTACTACCACCCATAGGGATACCCACAACGAGTGCTTCGCTTTCCCATTCCAAAAGCAACGCTTTTACTTCTGATGCAGCTTGATTTCGATTTCGTCTCTCTATCGCTTTGAGTGGAGAAACCATATTTCCATCAGGACTATAGGCAACACCTATGCGCTTAAGTCCCAAGTCTATCGCTAAGTAACGCACTATTTTCCCAGACAGAAACTGCCAAACATCTTATTTAGCATCTCATCATTTTCAAAGGGTCGTGTTATGGAAGCGATAGCATGTAAAGCAGAGTTTAGATGAAAGGAAAATATCTCTAATTCTTGCTCTTTAAGAGGAATTTTTGCATCTATTATCTCTTTACATGTAAGCTTTACTGCTTCAACTTGACGAGTCGAAATAAGCATTAACTCCTCTGAATTATCACGCGTATCCATAATATTTTCTAAGGCTAAAATCAATGTCCTAGCAGATTCTTTTGTATTAAGAGAAAGAGGAGTATATTTTTCAAATACACTCCTATCAATCTTACACACAAGGTCATTCTTATTTAAAACAGTAATAAAAGTACGCTCATATTTATGCAATTCTATCAAATCCAATATAGCCTTATCCTCACTGTCAAGCGAACGTGAACTATCAAAAAGTGCAATAACAACATCACTCTCTTCAATCGCTTCGATAGAGCGTTCAATTCCTATACGCTCTATCTCATCTCCGGCTTCACGAATTCCAGCAGTATCTATAATGCGAATAAGATGTGTGCCTATTTTCACCTGTTCTTCAATCGTGTCACGGGTTGTCCCAGCTATCTCACTTACAATTGCGCGGTTAAAATTAAGTAGTGCATTCAAGAGTGAACTTTTACCAACATTTGGTTTTCCAATGATGCTGACTTTAAAGCCCTGCATCAATCCTTGCCTACTTTGACTTGCTTGAAGAGTTGCCTTAAGTCTTGCATGTAAGGCATCTAATTTTTGCATGATTTGATCTATTAAATCTTTGGGTAGATCCTCTTCTGCGTAATCTATACTAACTTCTGAATATGCTAGGATATGAAGTAACTCATCACGCACTTCTTCAATGTATTTTCGCAATTCGCCCTTCACTTGACGTGCTAAAATCTTTGCCGCGTCTTCACTTTTTGCTTCGATAAGCTGAGAAATTGCTTCAGCTTCACTTAAATCTATGCGTCCATTTAAAAAAGCGCGTTTAGAAAACTCGCCTGGCTTTGCAAGACGCGCACCCAAATCTAAACAAGTTTTCAAAATCTCATTAGCCACAATATAACCACCATGACATTGCAATTCCACTACATCTTCAGCCGTAAAACTATGAGGTGCTTTAAAATAGAGTGCGATGACTTCGTCTAAGAGTTCACCTTGGGAATTATAAAGTGTTGTAAGTGTCGCATGGCGAACCTTTAAATAAGAGCGTTTAGAGAGCAATAAAGCTATATCATAAGATTTATCACCGCTAAGTCTTATGATAGATATAGAACCGACGCCATGTGCCGTGGCAATGGCAGCGATAGTAGCATTCATTAATACTCGTTATAGTCGTTAATGATAATAAACTTAGCACCATCACGCGTAGAACGAATAGCTACATACTTTTCAGGATAACGCGCACGCAACTCTTTTAAGGCTATTTGTATCAAAACACCATCTAAAACTTTTGTTTGGGAGCGTCCATCTTTCTCAATATTTTCACAAACACTTTCAAGATAGCGATCCATCGCCTCTTCTTGGTTATGCAAAAATTCTGCAATTTCAAGACGCAATTGAAGATTATAAGTTCCATTCACCCAGTTAAAAATCATATACGAAAGAGCTTTATAGCGATAACCCTCTTTACCAATAAGTAAAGCAGAATCATTGCCACTAAATTCTACTAGGAGCGTATTTTCATCATACATGCTGACTTTAATAACATTAATATCAAAACAGAGATTGGAAAAAAGTGCATTAATATCTTCTTGAACTTCTTGCACTATAGCTTCTGATGATAAATCCTCATCAAAATAATCTTCTGAGAATTGTTCATGCATATGATCATCTTGACTTTGATGTGCATGCGAGAAGCTTTTTTCTAAAGCTTTCGCCTCTTGCTTCTCTTCTATAACAGTCTCTATCTCTTCTTTTGAAACAATTGGCTCTAGCACTTCAGGTTTTAAGGAGTTCTCTTGCGATACAACCTTACATGTAGCAACAATAATAGCTGTTTTTTTGAAAAAACTTAAAAAGCCATTTTTTGGATGCTGAATAACTTCTATGTCTAATTCAGTAACAGAGCACTCTAACTGCTTAGCTGCTTTGGCATAAGCATTTTCTAAGCTATCTGATTCAATTTTTATCATGTTTATGTTTCTCCTCTAAATGGAGTTCATGCCGCGCTTCTTTTGTTGCTGCATAATTTCTATTTACCAAAAATTGCTGTGCAATAGAG
>Ga0256840_1002777_pt1 | contig 15035 bp, 15 predicted proteins | sample 355202metaG_FD_185969 | JGI IMG/M metagenome (GOLD analysis project Ga0256840, IMG submission 185969) | Hydrothermal vent microbial communities from Mid Atlantic Ridge, Atlantic Ocean - 355-202 | ecosystem: Environmental > Aquatic > Marine > Hydrothermal vents | place: Atlantic Ocean: Mid...
AGGTACCCAAACCCTGCAAAGAGTATGGTACCAAAAAGGTTGAGTGCCATGTTGGCAAAAGCATCTAAGTAGTGTCCTGATTGTAGTAAAAAGAAACTTTCTATGGCAAAGGTAGAGTAGGTGGTTAATGCTCCTAAAATACCTGTGACTAAAAATGTCTTTAGCTGTGGTGAGAGAGAGGTGTTAATATGAAAATAGGCAAAAAGCATACCTATGAGAAGTGAACCTATCAGATTGACTACCAAAGTACCAAGAGGCAGGGTATGGATAAAGCTTTTGTTCACAGCGGTATTGATAAACAGTCGTAGTGTTGCCCCTATGGCTCCACCACTAGCGACTGCGATGATTGTTAGTGTATTCATCATCTATTACCTTTTGCATGTCATCTCTTAACGTATCGTACCAGTCATCTTTTGCAGTGCTAACATCTATAGTTGGTAAGAAGTGGTAGTGTACTATCGCAGAATGTGCTGTTTTGTTATGTTCGTTGAGAAGTTTTTTACTTCCTGTAATGACGATGGGTTGTACCTTAAGTCCCAGTTTCTCTGCGATGAGCTTGGTCCCTTTTTTAAAAGGGAGTAGAGTTTGTTTATCTGTTCTTGTCCCCTCTGGAAATACAGCTACAGGACGTTTTAGTACATCTCTAGATGTCTCAACATCCTTGATAAATTTACGCAAAGAAGATTTACTCCCTCTGTCTATAGAGATTTGTTCACCATGTATAAGTAAATTACCAAACCAAAGTGTATCAAAAAGTTCTTTTTTTGCTGCCCATCGCATATGATTATTTTGTACCGCTTCAAGCCCTATGATATCTACGATGCCTTGATGGTTCATGACATACATATCTGCAGATTTGTCTAGCTTACCTTTTTTAAGAGCTATTCCACCCATCATCCAAAGTGTAAGACTATTGATATGATGGACTATGGTGCTTTTGTGTTTACCAAAAAGCATCAATGCAGGTATCATGAGTACTGCAGTGTTAAATGAGATGACAAAAGCACCCCAGTAAAACCTAATTGTTGCAAATATTTTCATTTTTTATCCACCCGGTGATCCCTTCTTTGTATTCTATTTTATGGTAGCCTTCACGTTTTCCTAAAAGAGCTGTTTCTAATTGTTCTTCTATTTTACAACTTATGGTACTTGTTGAAGTTGGTAGTATGTAAAGTGGAGCACCTTGTGAGATACATATCTTTTTATGAGGGATATATAAGGTCAAAAGAGTGATGATAGCTATCACCGCAAGCACAAGGTAAAAGAAATCTCTTCTAAATATAAACATTAAGAGAAAGAAGCCCGCAAGTGTCATAAGCGTATATTTCTTCAATTTTTCAAAGTTGTCTTCTTTGGGGTTTAAGTCTGACTGTGCTGTGACACTAGCATCTTCAACCACTACAGGGACTTCTAAAAATACATATTGTTTTTTAATGGTGTTAAAATAGGTAAACTTCAATTTTTTAGTTTCAACAGGGAGTATGACATAAAATTCTGCTTCTACTTTTGCAAAATCACGTTTAATATTCTCTGTGTTTGACTCTTGAACATCATTGAGGTACATATCTTCTATATTTGCTTCAAAGGCTTCAAGTGTAAGTGTAACAATATGATTTGTTTCATCATAGTTTGAGACTTGAGAATTTTTTATTTTCATATCAGCAGCAAGTACATGTGAAAAATCTTTACGTTTTTTTAATTGCTTGATGCGTATATTGCGTGGTTCAAGCGTAAGCTGTGCATCTTTTGTGTTTATAATGAGGCTAGGTATCTTGATGTCTTTTGTTTCTGCTTGAAAATAAAATGTATAAAAACTATCATTACCATTTCGTACAATGAGTGGTTCTTTGTAGATGGTTGACATATTACTCGATGTATCAAAAGTAAAACTTGGGTTTGCATGGGGTTCTTCTCCTATAGCTATGACCGTGACAGGGAAAAGTTGATTTTCATACACTGTTTTTGGAACATAGGAGTATTTGTACTCTGTTTGTGCAGTAAGTAGGGTAGTAAAAAGAAGTGCAAACCCTAAGTAAAGATAAACTGCACGTAAGCGTATCATGAAGCGTCAAAACCTTTGAGCATACGTATGCCATCAACTGAGCCTAGTATGGCTTCTAATGCACGCTCAGGATGTGGCATAAGACCAAATACATTTTTATTTTCATTACACACACCCGCGATGGAAGTAACCGAACCATTGACCACGACAGGTTTGCCATCACTGTCTGAATAACGTAGCAATATCTGCTCATTGGCTTCAAGTTTTTTAAAACCAGCATCATCGATGTAGTAGTTACCATCAGCATGGGCTATGGGGATGTTAAGTACTTCACCTTTTTCACACTGGTTTAAAAAGGCGTTGTTACTGTTTATGACACAAAGGTTTTGGTGTTTAGAGATGAAGTGTAGGTTATTGTTACGTTTTAAGGCACCAGGTAGTAGACCAGCTTCTGTAAGGATTTGGAAACCATTACAGATACCTAAAACTTTTCCACCATCGTTAGCGTAGCTAGTAACCGCTTTCATGACAGGAGAAAAACGTGCGATAGACCCAGAGCGTAAGTAGTCACCATAAGAGAACCCACCAGGGACGACCACTAAGTCTATGTCTTTTGGTAAGGTTTCATCTTCATGCCATACAAGCTGGGTTGTATGACCTAATTTTTCAAAAGCATACTGGGTGTCAAACTCACAGTTTGTCCCTGGAAATCGTAATACTGCTACTTTCATTAATCTATCTCTATCGTGTAGTCTTCGATGACTGTGTTTGCTAAGAGTGTTTCACACATCTCTTTTACTTCAGCCTCAGCTTTAGTTTTATCGTCAGTATCAAGTTGAATAATGATTTGTTTTCCTATGCGTACATCAGATACGCCAGTAAAACCTAAAGAGTCTAGTGCATGGTGTGCTGCTTTTCCTTGTGGGTCTAAGACCCCTTCTTTTAAAAATACGTTTACGATTGCCTGCATGATTACTTCTCTCCCAAAATTCTATTTAATACTTCTTCATAAGCTACTTTAAGCCCACCTAAGCCTTGTCTAAATCTATCTTTATCCATACTTTCCCCACTTTCAGAGTCCCATAGTCTAAAGTTATCAGGACTAAGTTCATCTATGAGGATGATGTTACCGTTACTGTCTCTACCAAACTCTAGTTTGAAGTCAACAAGTGTAAGGTTACGCTGAGCATAAAATGCTTGGAGTAAGTCATTTATCTTTCTTGCCATGTATCGGATGTAGTCAAGTTCAGACTCATTTTCCACAAGGTTGAGTATGAGACAATGCTGGTCATTGAGTTTAGGGTCACCTAGCTCATCATTTTTGTAGTCAAATTCTACTAAGGTAAAAGGAAGTTTCGTTCCATCTTCTATGCCTAAGTTTCTTGTCAGTGAACCCGTAGCGATATTTCTAACAATAACCTCGATGAGAATTACATCCGCACGTTTGTGTAACATATGGTTTTCATCTAACATCTCTACAAAGTGAGAAGGGATACCTTTACTGCTTAGATACTCAAACAAGGCTGCCGATATCTTGTTGTTTAACTCACCTTTACCTGCTTCTGAAGATTTTTTTTCACCGTTGAAGGCTGTTAAATCGTCTTTAAACTCCGATATATAAAGCTCGCTATCTTCTGTAGACCAAATTTTCTTTGCTTTGCCCTCATAAACGAGATCTTTTTTCATCTCTTGACCTCTTGTCATCAATGTCTTCCTTTGTTTGTAATGATTAATGCTTTCAATATATCTACTGCAGATTTTAACTGAGCATCTTTGTAGAGTTGTTTTTCTGTGATGATAGTATCATCTACTTTCGTGGCATTGTTCTCAGTTGAAGCGTTTGCATCTTCTACTTTAGTACTGTTAGCATCTATTTTTTCTAGTTCGCTCTCTAGGTGTTTTTTGAGGTCACTCTCTTTAATCATTAGAGGGTCTTCTTTGATCGCTATCTCCCCTAAGTGAACAGTGATGTCAGGTGTGACACCCAGTGCTTGTATGGTGCGACCTGATGGTAGGTAGTAACGTGCAACTGTAAGTTTGAGAGCTTCTTCTTTACCTATTGGCATGACGACTTGAACTGAGCCTTTACCAAATGTTTTTTCCCCTACAACGATGGTACGGTTAAAGTCTTGTAAGGCACCAGAGACGATCTCTGATGCGGATGCTGAACCACCATTTATCAATGTGACTATTGGCGTGTTGGTATCTGAGTCTTTTTCATGCGCAGAGTAGTTTAGGTTTTCTGTTTTTACTTTACCTTTTTGACGCACGATGACACCTTTGTCTACAAAAAGGTCTACCAGACCCACAGCTTGGTCTAGTAGTCCACCAGGATTGTTTCTTAGATCTAAGATGATTCCTTTGGTGTTGTTATGCTCTGCTATGGCTTCTTTGACACCTTTGACTACTTTTTGGTCAAAAGATGTAACATGCACATAGAGGATGTTGTCTTCTATCTTTTTAGCATAGACAGATTGGATCTTGATGATGTCTCTGGTGATTTTAATTTTAAGGGGTTTAGGCTCTTTTTTCCTAATGATAGTTAAGACCAAAGATGTTTTAGGTTTGCCACGCATCAGCTTCACAGACTCATCAATGTTCATACCAATAGTTGCTTGATCGTTGATTTTTAAGATGATGTCACCAGACTTGATCCCCGCTTTATATGCAGGTGTATCTTTGATTGGAGCAATAACAGTCAAGGCCCCATCTTTCATGCCTATAGAGATACCTAGCCCACCAAACTCACCTTTGGTTTGTACAGTGAGGTCTTTAAATGACTTAGTGTCCATAAAAGTTGAGTGGGCATCAAGGTTTGTCATCAGTCCTTTAAGTGCTTTATCTACAAGTGACGTGGTATTGATATCATCCACATATTGACTCTCTATGAGGTTAAGAATTTGCGTAAACTTTATGTAAGCTTCTAGCTTTTCTTTCGCTGTTGAGGGTTGAAATTTTGTAGTGTTACTGTCTTTTGCCTGTGCAAAAGAACCAAATAAATAGGCAGCAGTAAGCGTAGACATAAGTCCTGCAAGTATAATTTTTTTACTTTTTTTAATCATAGTAAGTTATCTCTCCAAATTGGTTTATAATTTTAGTTAAAAACATCTAAGAAGTTGCTTTTACGACACTATAGCTAGGGAAAGTTAATGGTAATTGCTTTAGAAGCTTTTTTTATATTGTTTTTAAACGCTTGATAGGTATTTGTATCTTTTGTATTTGCGTAACAGAGTACCTCATAGAGCCTGTCGACATTTCTAAGTGCTTTATTTTCTGGATAATTCGCACTGACACGAAGTAAAAATTGATGCATACTCTCTTCTTTGTGCTTCAAATAACCTTCTTTTTTGAGTACACTAAGTAAAGGCTGAAGCATCGCTAAAGCTTCAGAACTGTATCTAGGTCGTCTGAAGTAGGCTATGACTAAAAAACTTCCTATCACTAAAAGTATGAAACTTGCAACAAAGCCAAAGACAAAGGATGGGTTTTTCTTTGCGTACTCAAGTAGTTGAAGTTGCCTTACGTGGGAGTAATAGAGTATCCATGTCTCGATGTTGTATTTAGTATACATGAGGTAGAGATTTATTTTTTGTAACAAGGGATTTTTCTCTCCACTTGCTTGCACAGAGGCTGCTTGGGCTATGCTGCCAAAGTCTATACTACTAGCTGTAGCGGTGGTTTCATATCGTACCCATTTCCCTTCTATATAAAGTTCTGCCCATGCGTGGGCATCTTTTTCTTTTATGGCAAGGTAGTTTTTGAGACTTTCAGATTTGTCAGATTTATAACCTGTGACGATACGCGCAGGTATACCAAGCATACGAGCCATAGTGACAAAGGAAGAAGCAAAGTGTACGCAGTATCCACGTTTTTTATCGAAAAGAAATGAGTCGGTACTGTGGTTGATATCAAGGGCGTCAGGTTTGAGGGTGTAGGTGAGAGACTGTGCTTTAAACAGTGCCATGAGCTTATCTACTTTCTCTTTAGTGGAGCTACTCTTTTTAAGTATGGTTTGTGCTAGCTCATAGCTTTGTGGGTTTTGTTGTGCATCAAAGAAGGTTGAGATTTTATAGGTGACATTATCGAGTGTTTCAGTATAAGAGGGGCTAAGTGAAGAGATGGCAGCATAATGTACTGGCTCTTCTATATTTTTCTCTACGGTAGATATGAGGTCACGGTCTAGTGTAGCGTTCTCTACTGAACGTTTAGGCATATCTAAAAGGTAGAGCCATTTTTTGTTTGTAGGGTAGAGTGTTACTTTGTATCTTATCTCTTTACCTTGTGTAGGGTAGTAGAGCTTCTCTTTACGTTTTGCATACTTAGGCAAGGCTTCCCAATGGTCTTTTTTGTCTACATAGAGAACACTACCTCTAAAGTAAAGTGTATTTGCAGGGGGTATTTCCTCTTCAAATCCTACCTCCATCACGATACGATCAGAGGGAACAATTAAGGCATTACCATCTAAATACATCGTGCCATCATGTCCCATACGTTTGATGCTCTCACCCTTAAACCCATAGCTAGCATGTTCAAAAGAGATACGAGGAAAAAAGATAAACAGCACCACAACCCAAGGTAGGGAGTACATAAACATCACCATACTGTTTTTAAACGCTTCGTGGATATCACCCTGCATACGCCCAGAGAGTATCATCCATAAAAGGACAAAGACTTCAAATAGCACATACATAAGCATCATGATGCCATGATAAAAGAACAAAGAGAGTGCTAAAAACAAAAAGGGGGAGATGAGTAGATAAAAGTTTATCTTTCGTGTGAGTCTTTGGAGTGAAACCACAATAAGAAGTACATAAACCAACAGCTCTAAAAAAAGTTTAAGACGAGACAATCCTGAAAATGAAAATGCACCATATAAAGAGAGATACAGGGCAATACCACCTAAGATAAAGATAGAAAATAAAAGTATGTCACTTGCAGGTGTGCGTTTGAAAAAAAGTATCGCCAATACAATTATACTAAATAATATCATTGGTAATTTTAGCATGACTACTAAAGGCAGAAGCACGACTATATAGGCAAAGTCAAGGAGGGCTAGTTCAGAAAGTTTAGTATCTTGCAAGTGCTTCAAGAATCTCATCTATGCTCTCCTTTTGTGGATTTAGTCTCTGTTTTGGTAGTTCTACAATAAACGGGAGTCTTTGCTTTTCACAAGCGAGTACCCACAAGGTGAGTTGGGAAAGACGACTCTCTGTATCGCCTTTCATATTATTAAATATGAATATAAGGTTTGCCACTTGAGTTTCTTTAGAAAAACGCTTGACAGACATCTCCCCTTTGGCTATAGATGCCCAGTGTAGATGGGATATTTTTTGTGAACCATCATAGGTACTCAAGCCATCAAACTCTTTCTCTTCACCTATGTGTGTCTCTTGTATGCTTATAAATTGTTCTAAAGAGATACCTTTAGGTTCTGGGTATGCTATCCCTGTATAGGTTTTATCTATGGGTTTGGTAAGTCGGGCAGTTGAAAGTGGGTATTTACTCTCTAGGTAACAATTGGCATAGGTAAAAACACCTCTTTTTGTAGGGGTATACTCTAATGCAAGATGTTCAGTACTCTCCCCTTTAATATACGGTATCTCTACAGATGTACCATCTTCTCCATAGAGCAGTATCGCCCATGAAGTATTTGTAGACTTATTTTCTATGCTTAAACGAAGCAAGGAGGGGTTCTGTACGAAAAAACGTCCTTGTTTTGCAAAGTGTGCATCTAGGTTACCAAGGTTCAATACTCCCAAAGGGCCAGCAGAAAAAGCAAATGAAAAAACAAAAAAAAGTGTAATATAGACCAGATTAAAATCATGCATATAGGCTTCCATAAAAAGCCCAAAAAGCATGACCACAACTACCAAAGAAAAAACAGTAGCGTGTTGCTTGATACTTCTATGTATCTGGATGAATGTTTGTAAAGATTTCATGTTCTATGCGTTTTGCTGTAGTTGTACCCTCTATAAAACGTAAACGATGCACACAAACGATACCTGTTACCATCTGCACATCATCGGGTGTTGCGTAGTTACGCCCTTGTAGCATAGCCCAAGACTTTATCATGGCGGTTAGGGCTAAAGCACCACGTGTAGAAAGACCATATTCAAAAAGCCCACTTTCACGGGTAAAAGTAATGATATTGAGTAAAAAGTCAAGCAGTGTATCACTTAGTGTCACTTCTGAGGCTTGTTGCATATAGTTTTCTATTTGAGTTAGTGTGAGCAATGCTTCTGTTTGTATATGTTGATGAGAAGTTTCACCCTTTAGAATGTCACGTTCTGAGGCTTTATCGGGGTAACCTATGCCAAAAGAACACATAAAACGGTCTAGCTGAGAAGAGGGTAAAGGAAACGTACCTACCTCTTCATGTGGATTTTGTGTTGCCATCACAAAGAAAGGTTGTTTTAGCGTATACGCCTCAGTATCTATAGTAACGACTGCTTCTTCCATAGCCTGAAGTAGGGCAGACTGTGTTTTAGGCATGGAACGGTTTATCTCATCTGCAAGCAAAAAAGAGGTGAAGATAGGACCTTTTTTAAAAATAAATTGTCCCTCTTTTTGATTGTAGTAGTTAATACCTAATATATCGGAAGGTAGCATATCGGAAGTAAACTGTATGCGTCCAAAATCAAGACCAAGTACTTGTGAAAGGTGTTTAGCAAGTGTAGTCTTACCCACCCCTGGTATATCCTCTAAAAGTAAATGTCCTCTAGCAAAAAAAGTAGCAACACTCAATGCTATCGTTTCTCTCTTCCCAATAAGGTGTCTCTCAATGGCATCGATGATAGGCGTAAATTCTGGGGATATTGTGTAATTCATAGGCGTATAGTAGCGTAAGTTTTATGTGATATTTCTGTAGGCATAAATTTATAATTTATAAAAAACACTAAATAAACTTGACAACAAGTGACTCAATGTTGTATAATATCTTTAGAAATTGACAAATAAAGGAGATATCACATGAATATCTTAGAAAAATTAACCAACCAAATGCAAGGAACCATCGAGTCTGGTGTTTCACTTGCTTTACATAACAAAAATCAAGAAGTAGAGCCTGTACATCTCATCTGGGCGTTGCTCACCAATTCTGGAAGTATCTTACATCAAGCACTCAACAAAATGAATATTGATAAAGCAGCCATAGAGTTAGAGACAAAATCTTTGGCAAATAAATTGCCACAGGTTTCGACTGTAACCAAAGAGAATATCAAACTAGGGCAAAACCTTGTGCGTACCCTGCAAAATGCAGAAGGAGTAATGACAGCACAAGGTGACCAATACCTCGCAGTGGATGCATGGCTTTTAGCAAATGTAAGTGAGCCTTTCATTAAAGAGACATTAGGTAAGTATGTAGACATCTCTGAGTTTAAAAAGACTTTAGAGAGCATAAGAGGTGGAAAGCAGATAGACTCACAGTCTGGAGATGAAACACTTGAAGCACTAGCACAGTACGCAGATGACTTAAACCAAAAAGCCTTAGATGGTAAGCTTGACCCTGTCATAGGACGTGATGAGGAGGTGCAACGTATGATGCAAATTCTCATTCGTAAGACAAAAAACAACCCTATACTTATAGGTGAACCTGGGACAGGTAAAACGGCTATTGTAGAGGGTCTTGCACAACGCATCGTTAACAAAGAAGTACCATTGAGTCTTCAAAACATGCGTGTGATGAGCTTAGATATGAACAGACTCATCGCAGGAGCAAAGTATAGAGGTGAGTTTGAAGACAGACTCAAAGCAGTCATAGATGAAGTCAAAGAGTCAGCCAATATCATCTTGTTTATAGATGAGATTCATACCATTGTAGGTGCTGGAGCATCTGAGGGTGGTAATGATGCAGCAAACATCTTGAAGCCAGCACTTGCACGTGGTGAGTTACATACCATAGGGGCTACGACACTCAAAGAGTATAGAAAGTACTTTGAAAAAGACACTGCCTTACAACGTCGTTTCCAGCCTGTGAAAGTAGATGAACCTAGCATAAATGAAGCCCTGCAAATACTTAGAGGGATTAAAGACAAGCTAGAAGCACACCATAATGTAAATATCACCGATGCTGCACTCATCGCCGCGGCAAAGCTATCAGATAGATATATTACAGATAGATTTTTGCCAGATAAGGCTATTGATCTTATTGATGAAGCAGCAGCTGAACTCAAGATGCAAATAGAGTCTGAACCAACTGAACTTGCAAAAGCTAAACGTGAGATAAGTACGCTTCAGGTAGAAAAAGAAGCACTTAAGATTGAAGTGACAGAAAAGAACACTGCACGTCTTGAAGAGATAGAAAAAGAGCTTGCAGACCTTGAAGAGAAACGTGTCTCCTTACAAAACCAATTTGATATGGAAAAAGATGTCTTTAACCAAATTGCAGAGATAAAAACAACGATTGACTCTTTACGTACGCAAGCTGAAGCGGCAAAACGTTCAGGTGACTTTAACAAAGCTGCGGAGATAGAGTATGGACAAATACCTGCAGAAGAAGAAAAACTCAAAGAACTTGAGGACAAATGGACACAAATGATGTCTGAGGGTACGTTACTTAAAAACTCGGTAGATGAAGAGATGATAGCAAGTATCGTTAGCCGTTGGACAGGTATCTCAGTCTCGAAAATGCTCCAAGGTGAAAAAGAGAAAATTTTAGCCATTGAAAGCATCTTGCGTGAAGAGGTAGTCGGTCAAGATGAAGCACTAAAAGCTGTAGCACGTGCCATCAAACGTAATAAAGCAGGGCTTAGTGACACCAACAGACCTATTGGTAGTTTTATGTTTTTGGGGCCAACTGGTGTGGGTAAAACTCAGGTGGCGAAGACATTAGCGAAGTTCTTGTTTGACACAGAAAAGGCTCTCATTCGTATAGATATGTCTGAGTATATGGAGAAACACGCGGCTTCACGTCTAGTAGGTGCACCTCCAGGGTATGTTGGCTATGATGAAGGTGGACAGCTCACTGAAGCAGTAAGAAGAAAACCGTACTCAGTGGTACTCTTTGATGAGATAGAAAAAGCCCACCCAGATGTGTTTAACACACTCTTGCAAGTATTAGATGATGGACGCTTGACTGACAACAAAGGGGTTACAGTAGACTTTAAAAATACGATTATCATTATGACTTCTAATATCGCGTCAGATAAGATTATGGAGATTACAGATAAAGAAGAGCGTAGAATCGCGGTGAATGATGAACTCAAACGTAATTTTAAGCCAGAGTTCTTAAACCGTTTAGATGAACAAGTTATCTTTAATCCATTGGATTTAGAAGCTATTACACGTATTGTAGATATCTTATTTAAAGATATTCAGAAAAAATTGGCTGAACGTGACATCACTATAAGCTTAACAGATAATGCAAAAGCTTACATAGCAGAAGCAGGGTTTGACCCAGTCTATGGTGCTAGACCACTTAAACGTGCCCTGTACGAAGTGGTAGAAGACCGACTTGCTGAGCTGATACTCGAAGACAAAGTAGTAGAAGGTTCAAATGTAAGTTTTGATGTGGTAGATGGTGAGATAAGGGTAGATATAAATTAACGTAGTACCTTACACTTTGTAAGGTACTTGACAATGGAAGGAAGTTTAGGAGGTTATTTATTTTCTGATGCTTTTTTCTCCTCTTCTCTCTTTTGTTCTTCTTCTGCTGCTTGCTTTGCAGCTTCTATAGCTTGGCTTTCTTGGTTACTTGTACTTGGAGTAACTGCTTCAACTGCTTTTTCAATCGCGTTGTTTACTGTATCCATTGTATCATTTGCTTGTACCGAAAGTGTTGTCATCGCTATTGCAGCGATTAAAATCATGATGTTTTTCATCTTGTATCCTTTGGAAGTTTTTGTTTCGAAACAGTATTCGAACAAGTGAAGTATAGAAAAAGTGTGTGACTTGTTCCTTACCTCAAACTTACCAAAGTGTTACCTTTTCATATCATCAATAAGTATTACTGTAATGCTTTGTTAAAAAAGCATTAAGTTGGTTGGCAAAGGCATGGGCATCTTTTTGCCCAAAGGCTTTTGGTCCGCCGGTTATCTCTCCACTTTCACGTATACTCTCCATAAGGTTACGCATAGCAAGGTACTGTTTGATGTTATCTACAGAGTAAAGTTCCCCTCTATGGTCTATAGCGTGGGCATTTTTACTTATGATACGGTCTGCTAGGGGTATGTCTGCTGTGATAACCAAGTCACCTTCTTTACACAACGCTACGATGTGATGGTCAGCCTCATCTGCACCTTGATCAACTATAATGTAGTCGATATAGCTAGAATTTCCAATATGTATCTTTTTGTTTGCTATGACTTTTGTGGAGAGAGATAGCCTTTCTATGCTTCTTAAAACGATAGGTTTAAGTAAATTAGGGAAGGCATCGCCATCTATGAATAGTGTCACTTGACATACTCTTTTACACGACCCACTTCACCAGAACTCAAACGTACTTTGATGCCATGAGGATGGGTAGGGGAGGAAGTGAGTATTTTTTGTACTTTTCCATAAGTTATGTAGCCTGAACCTTGGTCTTCTTTGAGAACGATACCTACGTTCATACCATATTTTATTTCAGAGCGTTTTTGACCCTCAGCCATGTTACTTCTTTGCTTCGTAGTTTAGTACTTTTTTTACTGTGTCAACTGAACAGAAAAAGAGTGCATCAAAAATGGGATTAAGTTTCGTTTTGTTCTCATCTATGATATCAAAAGCCTGAAAGAAAAAACCTGAACCATCACTAGGGTCTGCAGGTTTTACTTGAAAGACGATAGGTTTAAGTGTACGTACAACATTGAGTATCTTTTTGTAGTTCTTTTCATCTTTTTTAGGTAGTAAATTATCTTGTGTACTCTCATTTTTACGAGCTTTGAGTAGAAGTTGCAATTTGTCATTAAAAATGGCTTTGTTCCATGTGATGGAACCTACTTCAATGTTGTAAGACATTTGTCCAGAAACAAGTGGATGAGGCTTGGTTTCACGTATAGCTTCTAAAAGGAGTAGAAAAAAGTTTTTTCCACCAAAACTATTGGCACATTCGAGGAGTTTGAGATGATGAAGTTGTTTTTCTTCATCGTTTAGGGTATTAAAGTCGCACATGAGGGTATCTTTTTGTTAATTTTTCAACATTATAGCTTAAACTTTTAGATAGCCCAATATTAATGAAGTTGTTATATAATTATAATTATTATAATTTTAGGGTGGAAGATAAATTGAGTAAAGTTGAAGAAGTGGACAGAGAATATGATGCATTATCATATGCACGCTATGAAGAGATAGACAAAGAGCAGTTAGAAAAAGATATTGATGCGATAAAAGAGACAATGAAACCTGTAGATGAAGAAGATTTTCAACATCTACTAAAGATGGAACGTTGGGGACGCATCGCTACGTTTTCAGGGTATGGGCTTATTTTGTTACTTGCTATTATAGGTCTGTTTACTGAAGTAGGTTCTTTGTTATTTTGGTCTATTGGGCTGATGGCTGCACTCCTTATAAGTACAGGAAATGTGTCTCGTTGGGCCAATGTAACACACCCCATACTTCATGGAGGTTATGATAAAGTACCCAATATACCAGAACGATATACACGTAAACGCTACGCCAAAGGTTCGCGTCGTTTTGTAGACTGGCTAGACTGGATAAAACCAGATGCTTGGGCATACGAACATAACATCATGCACCATTATCACCTAGGTGAAGATGAAGATCCTGATAATGTCGAAAAAAATTTACAGTGGCTTATACAGTCTAAAACTCCCATGTTTCTTCGCTATGTGATAGTCTATGCTTTTGCAGGCATGTGGAAGTTTCTCTACTATGCACCCAATACATTGATGATACTAGAAAACAAAAAACGTAAAGAACAAGACCGTCTTGAAGTAAAAGATTACGAAATTGACCCTAGAACAAAAAATGGCTTAGAGTTGTGGATGGAGTACTACTTGCCTTATGCGATTATTAAGTTTATCGTCTTTCCTTTGCTTTTCTTGCCTTTTGGCTTAAGTGCGGTTATCAATGCCTTGATTATTTTACTTCTTGCTGAGTTCTTTGCAAACTTGCACTCATTTTTGGTCATTGTACCTAACCACTCTGCTGAAGATATCTATATGTTTTCAGAGCCTAGTAAAAGTCAAGGGGAGTTCTACCTAAGACAGATTATGGGTTCAGTTAACTATAACACAGGCTCAGACTTTATAGACTTTATGCATGGTTTTTTAAATTACCAAATCGAACACCACCTTTTCCCAAACATGCCACTAAGTTACTACCAAAAGATGCAACCTATCGTCAAAGATATCTGTAAAAAACATAACTTAGAGTACAGACAAGAGTCCGTGTTTAAGCGTGCATTGATGACTATTGACCTTATGGTAGGAAAGACCAAACTGTTACGTGTAGAAGGTATTTAAGCTTATGAGTACGAAGGAGAGACTCTCTCGAATAGATGACATCCTCACACGTAAACAACCCACACTTAAAATTATGCTCGAAAATGTGCATAATTCACAAAACCTCTCAACCATTATCCGTACTGCAGATGCTGTTGGTATCTTAGATATCTACTACTCATCCAAAGATAATGAAACCCTACGGATACACAAAACCATCACCCAAGGGACTCACAGGTGGACACATAGACATCGCATTGAAGATAGATATACTGTCACATTTTTAAAAGAGAAGAAAAAAGAGGGCTATCAGGTGCTAGTCACTCACCTAGAAGAACGTGCGATATCGTTTAGAGACGTAGACTATACCAAGCCCACTCTCATTGTAATGGGCAATGAAAAAGAAGGGGTAAGTACAGAAGTTATCGCAGAAGCCACGGATGTGATTGTTATCCCCATGCAGGGTATGGTACAAAGTCTAAACGTCTCAGTTGCAACGGCTCTCATACTCTACGAGGCACAACGACAGCGAGAAAATGCTGGCATGTATAATAGTCCTCAAATAAGTCTAGAAAAAAGAGAAGCCATAAAAGCTGACTGGGTGTATCGTGATACCATTGCTCGTAGAAGTAAAGGTGAGATAGCGTTAGAGTTTA
>Ga0256840_1002778_pt1 | contig 15034 bp, 13 predicted proteins | sample 355202metaG_FD_185969 | JGI IMG/M metagenome (GOLD analysis project Ga0256840, IMG submission 185969) | Hydrothermal vent microbial communities from Mid Atlantic Ridge, Atlantic Ocean - 355-202 | ecosystem: Environmental > Aquatic > Marine > Hydrothermal vents | place: Atlantic Ocean: Mid...
TGGAGAGCAAAAGCCTAGTAGTGATGTAGATATACTTGTAGACTTTGATGAAAATGTAACAGATTTCTATACGCTTAAAATGGCACTAAAAGCATACCTCTCATCTTCATTTAACAGAAGCATAGACCTTGCACGTGAAAAATACCTCAAGCCCCATGCCAAAGAACAGATACTTAAAGACGTTATCTATATATAGCCATGTCAAATACGTATTTTAACTTACAGTCACTCCTAGAGGCCATAGACAAGATAGATGACTATTCAAATACGTTTAAAAATGCAGATGATTTTTATCACGACAGCAAAAGTTTCGATGCTTCCATGATGCAGTTTGTAGTCATCGGTGAGATAGTCACACGATTAGATGAAAATTATAAACAAACGCATAGTACAATACCTTGGCAAAAAGTAAAAGATTTTAGAAATATTATAGCTCATGATTATTTCGGCATAGATGCCGATGAAATTTGGAGTATTATCCAACACCACTTACTTCCTTTGAGGAAGAGTATTCAAGTCTTAATTGAAGAAAACTAACCTCTACCTCTTCTCCAAAACCTCCAAAACCCTAGCAAAATCTTTTTCATGTCCAAAACAGCTGTTTGAGTTACAGATCATAAAGCCATCATTGGTATCGCTTTTAAAAAGGCTGAACGGATGTGGTAAACTATCTAAGTTTTCTATGTGCGCTTTGAGTTTGTCTTCTTTGGCTTTGATGATGACATCGTCTTTTAGGTAGCGTATGACCATACGGCTCATGCGTGGGGTTGAGATGGGTTGACGCATGACATCGTATGAGTAAATCTCTAGTGTTTTAAAGACAAACTTTTTGTAGACGATGTCCACAAGCGAAGAGATGCCATGCAGTGCAGAGAGCATAGTAGAGACAGATGAGGGGTAAGAGCTGTCGTAGATGTCTGCATTGGTCTCAAACTCACCACGGCTGAACTTCCATTTGCCTTTGTCAAAGTACTTTTCTATGGCGTTGTTGGCTAGTTTTTGTGCGGTGATAAGGTAGACTTCGTTGAGTGTACTCTCATAGGCTTCTATAAGTGTGTCTGCAAGGTAGGCAAAGTCTTCCAAAAAGGCTTTTATTTTAGGGGTTTTACCTATAAGCGTAGAGTGGTAGAGTTCAGAGTGTAGGTACATACTTTGTAAAAGTGCATCAAGTGACTTGATGGCAGGTTGTAGATACTTTTTGTCCACACGAGCAGCTTTAAAAAGTGACTTTATCATCATGGCATTCCATGAGACGATGACCTTTTTGTCTATGAACGGGTAGAGACGTTTTTCTCTACGTTTAGCTAAGGCTTCAAGAGCCTCTTTGTAGTACGGGATGTTAGGGTGGGTAGGATCATCGACACGTACGATGTTTTTTCCCTCAAAGTTTCCTGATTTGGTGATGTGCAGTGCCTTGGCTAGTTTTTCATGCTCTTTAGTTGGGATGCCTTCTTTTTCAAAGGACTTTAAGGCTTTCTCATAGCTATAGACAAAGTATTTGCCCTCTTCACCTTCTGTATCTGCATCTGAAGCAGAGTAAAAAAGATGGTCTTCACTCATTTTAGAAAGCATAAAGTCTAAGGTCTCAAAGGCTACTTCTTTGTAAAAGACATTGTCACTTACATGGTAGGCTTTGAGGTAGACCTCTGCGAGCATGGCGTTGTCATAGGTCATCTTCTCAAAGTGAGGTACGAGCCACTCGTTGTCTGTGGAGTAACGACAGAACCCACCATCTACCAAGTCACGAAGTCCACCTTTTGCCATGGCAGAGAGTGAAAAAAGAGCCATGTTGAGTGTCTCTTTGTCTCCTGTAATGCGGTAGACATCTAACAGTAGGTCAAGCATGGAGGCTTGTGGAAACTTAGGGGCTTTGTTAAAACCTCCATGTTCCGAGTCGAAGAGTTGTTTGGCTTGGTTACTTACACGGTTTATGATGCTTAGGTCAAGTTTAGTGGCTTGTATCTTGTCTTCTTTGGGGTCTAAAAAGCGTAAGATTTCATCTGCTTTTTCGGTGAGAAGTTTTTTTTCATTTTTATACTTATCTGCGATGACTTCTAGCAGTGATGGAAAGCTCATCATGCCGTAGCGTGGTTCTGGTGGTATGTACGTAGCAGAGTAAAAAGGTTTTTGCTCTTGTGTTAAAAAAATAGACATTGGCCAGCCCCCTGGGCGTTGGTTCATGAGTTGGTAGACTTCTTGGAAGTGCTTGTCTATGTCTGGGCGTTCTTCACGGTCTACTTTGATGGCTACAAAATGTTCGTTAAGTAACTTGGCAGTGGCTTTGTCTTCAAAAGACTCATGCTCCATGACATGACACCAGTGGCAAGAGCTGTATCCGATACTTAGAAAGATAGCTTTGTTTTCCTTGCGGGCTTTTTCAAAGGCTTCATCACCCCATGGATACCAGTCTACAGGATTGTCTGCGTGTTGTTGGAGGTAGGGAGAGTGTTCATCTTTAAGACGGTTTTTCAAGTGTAGATTCCTTTCATTCATGCCATTGGTCTAAGAGTTGTTTAACAATATAGTAACAATTTTTAGATATTATTACACAGCTTATACACGTATCTTACTATAGAATACTGTAAAAATTCAACACAAGTGAGAAAAAATGCAAAATATCATCAAAAAGTTACTCCTTTTAGGTGTAGTCTTTTCTACCTTTTCCTTTGGTGGCTTTGAAAGTGCGTTAAAAAAACAGAAGTTTTTAAGTCCAGATGAGGCATTCCAAGTAACAGCTGTTTTAGAAGACGGTGTGATTAAAACCAACATTACCATGGCAGACAACATTCATATTTATGAGGATTCACTAAAATATAAAATTATTTCTCCAAAACAAGTAGAACTAAATGTCAAGAAACCAAAAGCACATGATTTTGATGGTGACTTGGTATATGAGAAAGAGCTAGAAGTTGATATCCCTAAAGCAGACATAGAAGCTCAAGTAGCAGGTGATTATACATTAGAGATAGAGTATCAAGGGTGTTCAGATGCAGGTATTTGTTACCAACCCACCAAAAAGACTTTTGAGTTTAAGGGAACAAAACTTGGCGTATTTGATAAAATATCACAGATGGTAAAAGAGGGTAACACTGCAAAGATTGCAGACATTTTAGTGAATGAGAGTTCTTTTTTTATCTTGTTTCTTTTCTTTATTTTTGGACTATTATTAGCACTGACACCTTGTATCTTTCCTATGATTCCTATCTTGTCTTCTATTATTGTTTCTCAACAAGGAGGTAAAGAAAAACCTTCTGTTGCTGCGGCATTTTTCACCTCTTTAGTGTATGTACTTGCTATGGCTGCTACCTATACAGTAGTCGGTGTGATAGCAGGTTTACTAGGAGCTGACATACAAACGGCGATGCAAAACCCTTGGGTACTTGGTATCTTTTCTTTGATGTTTGTAGCCCTTGCTTTTTCACTTTTTGGCTACTATGAGATAGGGCTTCCTGCTTCATGGCAGTCAAAGATTTCTAAAGCTTCTGATAATGCACAAGGTAAAGGGATACTTGGTACTGCCATCATGGGACTTTTATCTGCGTTGATAGTAGGACCATGTGTTGCACCACCTTTAGGTGGAGCGGTACTCTTCATCTCTCATACGGGAGATGCATTTTTGGGTGGAGCAGCACTTTTTGTGATGAGTCTTGGTATGGGTATGCCTCTACTCTTAGTCGGTATAGGGGCAGGTAAGTTTATGCCAAAACCTGGTGGTTGGATGACGGTTGTTTCTCAGGTGTTTGGTGTGATGATGCTTGGACTTGCCATCTTTATGTTGAGTCGTGTTATCTCAGACAGTATGACACTCATCTTGTGGGCACTTCTGTTTATGGGTTCTGCTCTTTACATGGGAGTATTTGACAGCAGTGATGAGAGTAAAGGAGCAGGTAAACTCTTTAAGTTACTTGCACTTGTATTTATGCTTTGGGGTGCATCTCTCTTTATTGGTGCTATCTCGGGGGCTAACTCTATGCTCCGTCCATTTGAGAAGTTTACCACAGGTGTTGCGGTGCAATCATCAGTAGAAAGTGAAAATAAAGAGGGACATTTGGGTTACTCCATAGCACGACTTATGAAAGAGGTTGAAGCTTCTGACAAGCCAGTAGTAGTAGACTTTGGTAAAGACAGCTGTACAGCCTGTACAGAACTTGAAGAGATAACCTTTCCTCATCCTTTAGTTAAAGAACAGCTAAAGAATTTTACTTTCATCAAGATAGACCTCACAGCAAATTCAGATGATGATAAAGCACTCCTTAAAAAGTTTGAACTTTTTGGTACACCCAATATCATTTTCTTTGATACAGATAACAAGTATTTGGGAGAAAAGTCTTTAACAGGGTTTATAGAACCAGAAGTATTTGCTAAACATTTAGAGGGTGTTTCGAAGTAAGATTACCAATCATTAACCTTCTATTTTCCAAGTGTACATCTTCGGGTGTTATACTTCTCTTGTAAGAGAAATCTTTTCATGCGATGTCAAGAGTTTGTTTACTCCCTTGTCCAAATTATTTGTAAACTCCCCTTCCTTGTTTGCTCTTTGACATCGCTTCTTACACTTCATCACAAACTTTTAAAATCTAAAGAGATAGAGTTCACACAGTGACGTGTGCTTTTGTCAGTCATACCTTCACCTCTAAAAACATGTCCTAGATGACCTTTACAGTTTGCACAGACGATTTCCGTTCTACTTCCATCTGCATCTGTTATCTCCTCTACGGCACCCTCAACCGTGTCATCAAAACTTGGCCATCCTGTAAAAGAGTCAAATTTTGCACTTGAAGGGAAAAGTTCAGCATTACATTGACGACAGATGTACATGCCTGTTCCATCATAGTTCCAGTATTTACCCGTAAAAGAACGCTCTGTTCCTTTGTTGAGAATGACGTGTTTTTCTTGGGCTGTAAGTTCATTATATGTCATAGTATATTCCTTAGTATTATAGTTATTTTGCACTATAGCATAAGTTGCTAAAGTCTAGGTTTGTGCTTCTCTTTTTATCTCTGTGACAGCAACACGTACGCCTTCATACTCACAAAAGACATCTCCTGAGCTATAACAAAAAGGTTTAAGTGTTTTAATGAGAACCAGATGGTGTGGCAAGATACAAGTCTCTTCAAAGTTCTGACTCTTACTGCCTATAAGTACAGGAAATTTAGAGGTATTTAGTACCCAAAAATCAGTATGGTCTATGTGGTATGTATCTTCTTGTTCATCATATACTTTGACACCATGTTCTTGATGGCTTGCAAAGCTTTCTAATAAAAAGATATCATGGTAAAAAGTGTCTTCTACCTCCTCATCAAGCAAGAGTCCGAGGTGATTACGTGACACATAGGCAACGATGTCTATGTTGTCATTGGTCTTTTGGTTGATACGTTGGTAGAGTTCTTTTTTATTGGTTATTTTTTCCATACCTTTAAAAGTATGATAGGCATCAATATGCCCTTTCATAATGATATTTTCAAAACGTTCAAAGTAACGGTACTCTTCACGTATTTTTTTGTTTTTAATCATATGACTAAGGTGTGAAGCAGCTTTTTTTGAGTTGTCTATGACTTTACACTGTACCATCGGGTCAATGTGTTTCGTTTTGAGTAAGCCAATGAAGTAGAGCATTTGATTGAGTTTATCTGCAATAAAGTTAAAAAAACGAGAGACTGGGTTATTTGCTCCAAACCATTTTTCAAAAAGTGTAAGTAGGTAGGAAAGTGCAAACACTTCTACAAAAGGGGCTAGCCAAGACGTAGCAAACCATGCTAAAAGGAGTTTGACTGCTTTTGTTACATAGGTTAATATGGTTTCGAAAAGAGCAGAGGCAAGCATCTTGACTTGGGTAAAAAAGAGAAGCTTATCAATATAGCCAAGCCATTGAGCAAGCAGAGCGATAATAACAAGACCTAAAATAATGGAAAAGAGACTTTTAAGTTTGGCTTTGAGGTTTAGTTGAATATAGTAATTTTTTATCTCTTTAAAGACTTCGATGAGATGGTCTATAACGTTTGTTTTGAACCATTCTGTGAGTACGTTGTCTAAAAACCAACGTTTAACAAGCAGTAAAAAACCTTGAAAGAGTGTAAAACTTTTTAAAAAGGCGATAAGTTTGAGTTTAGATGCAAACCATAAAGAGAGTATACTGGCTTTAAATACAAGGGCAATACCAAACATATATCCCATGAGCCATTCATAGGCAGACGGGTGGGTATATTGAAGTCCATACACCATTGCTGTAGGCACAGCAATGGCAATGAGAGCCTTATATCGTCTACGCATAGGCGGCTTAGTTAAATGTCTTCAGAGGTTGCATCTGTCGTGTAGACACCTGTAAGTTTTTTCCAGATGATAGAAGCATTAAGACCAAACCAAATAAGCACTCCTATACCAACCGTTGCTGCCCATCCTAGATGTTCAAATTGGGTGATATCTATGAGGTTGTACTGTTGTAAACCCCAGATAAATGAGCCGATGATAATCACCGTGATAATCGCACCAAAAAAGCCTAAACTCTGAAAGATGGACTTAATAGCCAAGAGCCAAAGTGCAAACATGATGAGTATGCCAAAAGGTTTAAACCCAGAGAGTAGGTCTTCTGCACTAGAGATGTAGTGGATGAAGTGGTAGCCTGTTGGGTTCCATGTTCCAATAGCAAGGGCTAGTGAAAGTAAAAGCGTTACCCACCATGCAAGATGGGTTACTTTTTTACCAGATTTTGTTGTCGAAGTTTTTGTCAGTACATTAGGTAACATGTGAAAGCCTTTAAATTTTTTATGAATTATATCCAAAGTTTTTTAGCTATAATGTTAGCATCACTTTGTGAGTGCATCACAAAGTTGAACCCTCTGGATAACCTAGACATTCACAATGGGTTTTGCAAATGTAAGATTGTGTAAAAGATTTATAAGTCCTAGCCATAGTTAAGACGCCTTAAATATTTTGTGCAAGGTTGCGTTTGCAAAGCCCACCCTTCGGGCATCACTAGCTTTCGTCTATGCGTTGTTACTCTTTCTTGACTTAGCTACGGCTAGGACTTCAAAAGAGTGCCTAGCCTAGACAAAAGCTAGTGATGTTGTGAACGTCTAGGTTATCCAGAGGGTTCAATTAATAATAAACGGAATAACACAATGTCAGAAGAACTACAACCCAAAACAACTGAAACAACAGAAATCAAAACCAAAATACAAAACGTAACACTTAATATAGGTGAGATAAACACACTCGAAGTCATGCGTGACACAGACTATGGTTATTTTTTAGAGGCTAAAGATGGCTCTGAAATTTTATTGCCAAATGTTTACATCATGGAAGATGAAATGCCGATGGGGTCACTGTTGGATGTGTTTATTTACACAGACTCAGAAGACAGACCTGTGGCTACAACTAAAATGCCGTATGCAAAACTAGGGGAGTATGGTTATTTTACTGTGGTAGACTACAAGCCGTATGGAGCTTTTGTGAACTGGGGTTTACCTAAAGACCTTTTTGTGCCACTCTCACAGCAAAAAGAACATTTTACAGTAGGTAAGAAATACGTATTACGTGTATGTTTAGACGAACAAACCAACAGACTCTACGCCACACAAAAGATAGGTAAATACTTTAATCGTGAGATGAAAGGGCTACACCAAAACAAAACATTTGAAGCCATAGTCTTGGCTAAAACACCACTAGGGTTTAAAGTGGTTGCTGACAACCAGTATGAAGGTATGCTTTTTAACAACGAAATCTTTGAAACCTTACGTATAGGTGACAAGAAAAAAGTCTACGTTAAAAACGTGCGTAAAGACTTTAAACTTGACTTGTCGTTACAACCCATAGGAAAACAACAGAGCATCGGTGAATTTGAAGGTACAGTCCTCCAACTCTTAAAGGAGGCTGGAGGTACGATGCCCTTTACGTACAAGAGCAATGCAGATGAGATTAAAAAAGTCTTCAATATGAGTAAAAAAAATTTTAAAAGAACACTCACAGAACTTATAGATAAAAAAGAGATACGCTTATTAGAAGACTCTATTAATCTTTTATAAATCTTTTTTGCTATACTTAAGGTTACAAAAAACTTTTAAGGAAAAGATATGGAACTAATGGATTTACTAAAAATGGGTGCTTCTATGATACAGGGCAACAGTGACGACGCAACAACAGGACTAGACACAGGGTCAATTGCAGACGCCTTAGGTGGATTGCTTGGCAATAGCGAGGGTGGACTTGACTTAGGCTCACTTGTAGGTGGACTTTCTCAAAATGGTTTAGGTGAGATAGTAGGTTCATGGTTAGGTAATGGCGAAAATGCGTCTATCTCTATGGATCAGATAACAGACCTACTAGGCTCAGACAAAATCTCTGAATTTGCCTCAACTTTGGGACTTTCAGAAGAGAGTGCCAAAGGTGCCTTAGCAGATGCCTTGCCACAAGTCATAGATCAAGCGACATCTGGTGAAGGTGGTATGCTTGATGATATGCTTGCAAATGTAGGTGGCTCAAAAGGTGCTATGGATATGCTTGGTAAGATGTTTGGATAGACCGTTTAGCGAGTAGATTAAGAGTATAGGATTTAGTTCCTAGCTCTTAACTCGTAAAGATTGCTCATAAGGCTATCATACGGCTAGCATATGGCTTCAATGTACTCAACCTTTCATCAACCAACCCACGACCAATTGTAAAATGATACAGTGTCTGATACTCATTTGTTTGAAGTCCTATGACATCATGTAAAATATCATCTAAAAAACATCCGATGCCCGTAGCGGACAAATGTAAAGAGGTTGTCTCTAGGTATAACTGTTGCCCTATGGTACCACACTCCCAGTAGAGTTCTTTGTATCTTGCTGCACCAAATGTTTCTATTTGTTCTGTAAATTGTGCTAACATACCTAAGGTAAATGCACCATGGCTTGCTATGTCTTGGTTGCAAGATATAGTTTTTGAGATGGCCCTCATATTGCTATTTTGAAGTTTATAGAGTGCTCCTGCATCAGTATCGACCTTTTCCCAAAGAAAAGACTTTTTTAGTAAACTTTTGAGCTCAACTTTATGTGCATCATTTCTCACTAAGATGTAGAGTCCTTGGTCTATGTCTTCAACGCTATGTACAAATATGATTAAGTGAATAGGAGAGTTATTTGATTTTATAGAACCTAAAATAGTTTCAAACTCATTTTTTGTAATGGTACAATTATCTTTATTCATCACTTGTGCAGATCTTCTGTTTAAAACGATATCTTTTGCTAAACCTGATGTTTTTCGGTAAGGATTCTCTTCATAGCTATCATTTTTAAACACTTTCATGTCATCTGTTAATGTCGCATCTTCTATTTTTTCTAAGATGTCCCATTTGTGCCAGTTAAGACTTAACTGATTTGCTTTTCCCTCATAGGATTTTTTCAAAGTATTTCGTAAGTCTTTGATGTCTATATCAGTAGTCTGAACTATATCATCTAAAGTGACTAAGAGTAACATATCAGCAAGTTCTCTTTCCTCAGGTACATACCTATGTGCTTGGTCAAAACCTATGAGATTTTGAAGCTCAGTGTCTTTGGTACTAATGACTTCTATCTTCCAACCCAACATTAAAGCAGATATTTCTAAGGCTTTGAGTGCATGACCACAGTCAAGTTGTGTGTATCTCCAAGAGCGTTCACCATATTTCCAAGCTTCCCTCCACACTATAGAAGACAAAGAGACTAAAAAGCTATTGTTAGGTAACGTTAAATCACTGCTTGCAGGAGAGAGTAACTCAAGTTGATGTTCAAGTGGGGCATAGTGATGCAGACCATCTTCTATGCCTTCTATGTCTTTAGCTATGATGTAAGCCTCACTGGGTTGTAAGTTACCACTAGAAGCGTTACATCTTAAAGCCCATGACTGGTCTCCAAACTCTTTGATGGCTGCGAGTCCTAGTGAAAACTGAAAAAATTGTGATACGTTCTCTAAACATAAAGGAGCTACAGCTCTTTCTTCTTGTTTTGCTTGTGTAAATATCTGACTGTATTCCAAACTTTTATTTTCAAAAGAAAGAGGCAATTGCGTCTTTTGAGACCCTACATAACTACGATACGGATTTGGCTGTGTCGCCCAATCCATATAGCCTAAAGACTTAGCATATTGGAGTTGTGAGTGTTTTGTTTCGTTGTGATAGGTGTAAACCATTTGTGTATTTTTATTCATTGCTTATAGTAACGAATAATTATAAATGTAATGGGAATGGCTTTTGTGTAGTCTTCAGGTTCGTTATGTAGGACTTAAAGTCCTAACTTTGTTTTATCGTGTGCGTAGTTGTGTACTAACTCTTCTACATCATAGATAAAATTTGACAAGCGTTGAGAGCGTATTAGTGCCTTTATGCTAATATTCTGTTTTATAGTTTAGGAACACACACATGGGAATTTTTGCTTTACAATCAATGGTCGGAGGTTTTTTAGACGAAGACCTCAAACATTACAATAAAATTTTTGATGATTGGTGTGTGCAGTTTGAGAGTATAGAAGATGCACAGCTTATACTTGATACCTTAGAAAAAAATGAGCAGATTAAGATCGTTGAAATTACGCCGCTTAGTTACCCCAAATACTTTTTTCCAAAACTACAAGGTATCATACACGCCACACGAGAGTATGACGGAAAAATCATCTGTATTGTTGAGCCACAGATGGGGATGAGCTTTCGCATCGCCATATGTGACCTAAAGACAAAAAAGGTAAGAGTGCTTAGCTCTCGATATAAGAGTGCGTTAAGCGTAGAGGGTGCATTTGCTAACCTCTCTTTTGACCTATAAAATGTGAGGTATTTAGTTTGAACTGTATTGTATTGCCCAAAGATGCCAAAAGTATTAGTGACCTAGAGCAAGTTACGCATATTAAAAAGGTACTCAAATCTAAGGTAGGTGATAGCTTGACCATAGGTGAGATGGGTGGGAACATAGGCAAGGCAACTATCGCTCACATTAATGAGAATGAAATACTGCTTTGTGATGTAATGCTAGATAAAAAACCACCAGCTAAACTTGACTTAACCGTTGTTCTCGCTTTGCCACGTCCAAAAGTACTACGTAGGTTGATTATGGATATGACCTCTCTTGGTGTCAATAAACTGATTATTGTCAATAGCTACCGTAGTCAAAAAAGCTATTGGCAAAGTCCACTGCTAGACCGCATAGATACGTTTGCTTTTGAAGGCTTGCAACAAGCCATAGATACCGTGCCATTAGAGGTTGAGTTGAAGAATCGTTTTAAACCTTTTGTAGAAGATGAGTTTCCTGCTTTGTTAAAAGAAGCCAATAGCCATGCAGTGATAGCTCATCCTTATGCTTCACAATCTTGGAAAACCTATCTTGATAGTCAAGAGTCTATGCCAAAAGTACTCTGCATAGGTGCAGAAGGCGGGTGGATAGACTATGAAGTAGACTTACTGTGCCAACATGGCTGTACATCTGTGAGTTTGGGAGCAAGGATTTTACGAACAGAAACTGTGGTGAGTGTGTTACTGGGGCATTGGCTGTGAGTAGTTACTTTATGATTTTTATTTAGCCTGTCCCCTTTTATTTCTGTCCCCTTTTATTTAGTCTGGCTAAACTTCACACCTCAAACAGGACACAAACAAAGAGGAAAACGCCCAGCAATCATACTCTCACCTAAAATTTACAACGAAAAGACCTCACTATGTATTTGTCTACCCATTACGTCTAAGGTAAAAGGCTACCCTTTTGAAGTAGCACTTCCCAAAGGACTAGAAGTGGAAGGTGTCATACTCTCAGACCAAGTCAAAAACTTAGACTTCGTAGCTAGAGATATAGCATATATATGTGATGTACCTCATGAGGTACTAGTGAATGTGCAGAAAAATATTTTGGCTTTGGTGGGGTAGAGTTGTCGTTGTCACCCGAAGCCTACAGCCGAGTTATTTTAGCGTATTTTGGCCAGTGTGTGGGATACTACGAGCAATGTGGGAGCCAGAGATGATAGCCCCCTATATTTAACTGTATCTACTACAGAATGTATAGTTCTCAACAATGTTACGCTTCCTTGGTTCTTCTTTTATAAAAATATCATATAAGCTAGCAGCTTCTTTCTTATATTTGCCCATTTCATTATCATTTTCGTATAATATATTAGGGTCTAATTCATCTCTTTCTTTCCATGAATTAGTTCTTTTTTCTAAAAAACCATTTAACAAATCAATAAATTTCAATAACCCTTTTTTTCATGTAAAGTTAAGCAATTATTCTTGTCTGCGACATAATATTTTATCCATAAATCATCAAAAAATATTGCTATATCTTCATTTTGTTTGAGAGGTGCGGTAAAAATAAATTAACAACTTGGTAACAAATAAACTGTTATACTTTCATCGTAAAATTAAAAAAAAGGTGAAATATATGTTTACTAAAAGATACAAACATGTTATATTCGTTTTATCTACTGTATTGCTCGTAGGGTGTGGAGGAGATAGTGATGATGATAAAGGATCTTATGACGATAAAGGCTCCTATGATACGATACATAATCAAGGAAAGTCATGTATAAATTGTCATAGTTTTAATGGGGCAACGGTATTTCCTAGTATAGATAGCCCTGATAATACAATGGGTGTTTCAGGTTATAGAGTACAATTAGGGGACGCAGATGTGTATAGTAGTAGTAATGGTGTAGGAAATTCAAATTTCTATGGTACTGCGACACTTGTAAATTATACAGCGCATGTTGTAGATGCCAATGGTAATATCGTAAGAAGTTCAGGAATGAATACCCACGATAATACAAGATTGGATTGTAACAGATGTCATACAGCAACAGGAACAAGTGGCGCACCAGGTCGACTCACGCCTTAGCACTACAGGGAAAGAAGAGTAATCACTTGTAGGCTCTTTCCCTGTTTCACAGCTCTTGCTGTGAAATGTATATCAACTCAAAACTATAAAAAACCTCATATAACCCACAAAATGCTATACTATTTACTTGGTGCGGTAATAAAATATAGAAAGAGACAAAACGAGAGGGTGATTATGAAACAGCTACTTTTATTACTCTTGTTGTTTGAGAGGTGCGGTAAAAATAAATTAACAACTTGGTAACAAATAAACTGTTATACTTTCATCGTAAAATTAAAAAAAAGGTGAAATATATGTTTACTAAAAGATACAAACATGTTATATTCGTTTTATCTACTGTATTGCTCGTAGGGTGTGGAGGAGATAGTGATGATGATAAAGGATCTTATGACGATAAAGGCTCCTATGATACGATACATAATCAAGGAAAGTCATGTATAAATTGTCATAGTTTTAATGGGGCAACGGTATTTCCTAGTATAGATAGCCCTGATAATACAATGGGTGTTTCAGGTTATAGAGTACAATTAGGGGACGCAGATGTGTATAGTAGTAGTAATGGTGTAGGAAATTCAAATTTCTATGGTACTGCGACACTTGTAAATTATACAGCGCATGTTGTAGATGCCAATGGTAATATCGTAAGAAGTTCAGGAATGAATACCCACGATAATACAAGATTGGATTGTAACAGATGTCATACAGCAACAGGAACAAGTGGCGCACCAGGTCGACTCACGCCTTAGCACTACAGGGAAAGAAGAGTAATCACTTGTAGGCTCTTTCCCTGTTTCACAGCTCTTGCTGTGAAATGTATATCAACTCAAAACCATAAAAAACCTCATATAACCCACAAAATGCTATACTATTTACTTGGTGCGGTAATAAAATATAGAAAGAGACAAAACGAGAGGGTGATTATGAAACAGCTACTTTTATTACTCTTGCCCATCCTTGTTTTTGCTAAACCTTTTAAAGTAGCTACTTACAATGTAGAAAATCTTTTTGATGCTACCTATGTAGGTACAGAGTATGACGATTACCAAGCCAAGCACAACTGGACTAAACGTATGGTGGAGATAAAGCTTAACCATATAGCAGAGGTCATCTGTGACTTGGATGCTGATATACTTGGACTCCAAGAAGTGGAAAATGCAAACATTTTAAAGCAGTTACAACGTAGGCTATCTCGTGTTGGGTGTGCGTACAACTATAGTGCTATCACTTCTAAGAAAAATGCTCCCATACAAGTAGCACTGCTGTCTCGCTTTCGCATAAAAAGTGCAAAAGAGCTACAAGTAAGCTACTCCCCACGCGTGCGAAACATACTTGAAGTGGAGTTAAATGTAAACGGCAAAGCCTTGTGGGTCTTTGTAAACCACTGGAAGTCAAGATCTTACCGAGGGGTGGAGAGCAAACGTATGAAGTATGCGAGAGTGCTGAAGGCACGTTTGGAGCATTTTGGTGCTAATAAGCCATACATAGTACTAGGCGACTTCAACACAGACTATGATGCCCACCTAAGTTTAGAAAAAAAGTTAGATGATACTTCTGGAAAGACAGGGTTGCATCATGTGCTTGGGCTTTTAAAAGGTGAGTCATTGCTAGATGAACAGATAATGCTTAGAGGTGAAAAGGGACTGCACTATACTTTGTGGCGTGAGTTGGCTTACTCGCAACGATGGAACACAAAGTTTTATGCTAAAAAAGGCACTCCTGACCATATAGTGCTGTCATCTGCTTTGTTCGATGCTAAGGGCATCGATTATGTGAACAACTCTTTTAAAGTGTTTAGACAAGAGTATCTTTTTACCAAACGAGGGTATATCAACAGATGGCAGTACAAAAAAGGTAAGCATAAAGCGAAGGGCTACTCTGATCATTTGCCTATTTATGCATACTTTGATACCAAACCATATGTGTTAGGAACAGATAGTAAAAAAAGTAAAGTACAAAGACAAACACAAAAGATAGAATATCTCTACACCAAAGAGTCGTTGGAGCATGAAGTACTTTTAGAAGATGCGGTAGTCATTTGGAAACAAAGAGGCAACGCCCTCATCAAACAAAGTAAAGAGGGTAGAGGGGTGTTACTTTTTGGCTGTGCCTCTGCTTTAAAGGTAGGGCAGAAAGTAGACTTGCTTGTAAAGGCAATCAAAGACTACAAAGGGTTAAAAGAGGTCACCCATGCCTATGTACTTAAAGAAAAAGGTG
>Ga0256840_1002779_pt1 | contig 15019 bp, 10 predicted proteins | sample 355202metaG_FD_185969 | JGI IMG/M metagenome (GOLD analysis project Ga0256840, IMG submission 185969) | Hydrothermal vent microbial communities from Mid Atlantic Ridge, Atlantic Ocean - 355-202 | ecosystem: Environmental > Aquatic > Marine > Hydrothermal vents | place: Atlantic Ocean: Mid...
GATATCAGTTGAATCTGTCCAAGCTTCCTTAGCTACAACAGTTTTAGTAACTGTTTTAAATTGAGCAGGGACTGCAATAGAACGAGTAGTAGCTGGTTTAACCATTACTGTAGTTTTTATTGTTTTAGTTCTTGCAGGAATAGTTACTTCTCTAGTTGTTGGAGGAGTCATTACTGTTTTAGTAATTGATTTAGTTCTTTCTGCAATAGGAATTTGTCTTGTAGTTGCTGGTTTAACTAATACTGTAGTTTTTACTTTTTTAGTTACTGCAGGTACAGGAATAGATCTTGTAGTTGCAGGTTTAACCATTACTGTTTTAGTGATTTCCTTAGTTCTAGCAGGAATAGTTACCTCTCTAGTAGTAGCAGGAACAATTATAGTTTTTGTAATAGTTTTAGTAACAGCAGGAACCGTAATTTGTCTAGTTGTTGCTGGTTTAACCATTACTGTAGTTTTTACTTTTTTAGTTACAGCAGGTACAGGAATAGATCTTGTAGTTGCTGGTTTAACCATTACTGTTTTAGTAATTTCTTTAGTTCTTGCAGGAATAGTTACTTCTCTAGTTGTTGCAGGAATTATTACTGTTTTAGAAATATTTTTAGTTACCTGAGCGATAGGAATTTCTCTTGTAGTTGCAGGTTTAACTAACACTGTAGTTTTTACTTTTTTAGTAATTGCAGGCACAGGAATTTGTCTTGTCGTTGCTGGCTTAACCATTACTGTTTTAGTAATCTCTTTAGTTACTGCAGGCACAGGAATTTGTCTTGTCGTTGCAGGTTTAACTAAAACTCTTTTAGTATAAGTTGCTGTTTCTTGACAGTGTCCACCAGCAGAATTACCATTACAAGGTACAGATACAACACTAGCAGGTTTAGAAACTTCTCTAGTACTTACCACAACGCTTTGTTCAGGTACATTTCTATAACACCATACTCTACAAGCATTAGGATCTGTATCTTCACAGTCAGGTGCTTTATCTCCCATAACCCATTTAGCGGTAGCAGGTTTAGTAATAATTACTTGAGAATTTGTTGAAAATTCAGCAGGTACTACTTTTAAAGAAGGTGCTCTTTCTGCTTTAACATAAGTTAAAGTTTGAGTTTCCCATTGTGCAGGTACAACTTCTAATCTAGTTGAAGCTGGTTTTACAACAATAGTTTCTTTTCTTGTTTCATATTGTGCAGGTACAACTTCTAATCTAGTTGAAGCAGGTTGAACCACAACATCTACATATCTTGTTTCATATTGAGCAGGAATAACTTCTAATCTAGAAGAAGCAGGTTGAATAACCATTGTTTCTTTTTGTGTTTCTGTTCTAGCAGCAATTTTTTCTAATCTAGAAGAAGCTTCTTGAACAACAACAGTTTCTTTTCTTGTTTCGTACTGTGCAGGAACGATTTCAATTCTAGAAGATGCAGGTTGAACAACAACATCTACATATTTAGTTTCGAATTGAGCAGGAATAACTTCTAATCTTGAATAAGCAGGAGTTACAACCATAGTTTCTTTAACAGTTTCTGTTCTAGCAGGAACTTTTTCTAATCTAGTAGAAGCTTCTTGAACAGTTACTGTTTCTTTTCTAGTTTCGTACTGTGCAGGAACAATTTCAATTCTAGAAGAAGCTGGTTGAACAACAACATCTACATATCTAGTTTCGTACTGTGCAGGGATAACTTCTAATCTAGAAGAAGCAGGTTGAATAACCATAGTTTCTTTTACAGCAGATGTAGTACCAGGAACAACTTCTAATCTAGAAGTAGGCTCTTGTACTGTTACTGTAATGTTTTTGTTTTCCCATTGTGCAGGAACAACTTCTAAACGTTCGCTTGCAGCTTGCGTTTCTAAAGTTACTTTTTCTGTTGTGTATTGAGGACCATGTGCTTTTAATACTTTGTAAGCAGCAGCCGTTTGTACAGATACAGTTTCATTTTTCCAAACATCAGGAGTTGTACAACGTACATAACATTTTCCTGGTTCAGCATTTGTTGGTAGGCCTTGAGCAAAAGCGGTTGCTCCAAATAAGATGGTAAGACCAAAGAGTAAAATTCTTTTCATTTGTTAATTTTGTTAAATTATTTAATAATTAATGACGCAAAGATACAAAAAAAAATTATTTTATTGATAAAACTTATTAACAATTATTTTAAGCTAATATATTGTTAATAGGTGATTTAACTTTAAGATTGTTTAACTTTAATTTTAATAAAGCGCGAAATGAATGTTTACAAAGCCTTTTATGTAGTCTTTCTGTAAGTTTTCTTGTCAATGATTAGCTTTGCAAGCACTTCTTTTAATATTTCTGAAGTTCCTCCTCCAATAGGTCCAATTCTACTATCTCTTAATAGTCGTGCTAATGGATAGTCTTCCATATATCCGTAACCTCCTAATAGTTGCAAACAATCGTATATAACTTTATCAGCCATTTTGGTGCTTAATAATTTTGACATGGTAGCTTCTTTTACAGCGTATTCACCATGGTTTAATTTATTGGCAACAGAATAATTAAATGCTTTACAAAGTTCCATTTCACTGGTCATATCTACAATTTTATGTCTTAGTACTTGAAAAGTATTTATTGTTTTTCCAAACGCTTTACGCTCACTCATATATTGTAAGGTGTAATCAATGGCAAATTCGGCTCTTGCATGTGCGTTAATTCCCATGATTAATCGCTCTAAGGCAAAATGTTGCATAATATAGCCAAAACCTGCATTTTCTTCTCCCATTAAATTACTTGCAGGAATAACAACATTGTCAAAGGCAATTTCTGCCGTATCTGATGCTCTCCATCCTAGTTTGTCTAATTTTGTTGATGTAATACCTTTAGTATTTCTATCTACTACAAAGATGCTTATACCTTTATATTTATCTTCTGGATTTGTTTTTGCTGTAACAATCAAATAATCACTATATAAACCATTGGTTATAAATGTTTTTGAACCATTAATAACATAAGTATTTCCTTTTTTTACTGCAGTAGTCCGCATTCCTGCAACATCTGAACCTCCAAAGGGTTCTGTAATACATAAACAACCTACTTTGTCTCCTGTTATACTTGGTGCTAAATAGTTTTCTTTTATTGCTTCGGTGCCTTCTTTTTCAAGATGAGTCATGGCTAGATAGTTGTGAGCCCACATTGTAGCTGCAAATCCACCTGAATTTACTTTTTGTAATTCTTCTAAGAAAATTACGGTGTAAAACAAATCTAATTCTAATCCTCCATATTTTTCTGGATAAATCAATCCAAAATATCCCATATCTCCAAATTTTTTCCAAATAGATGGATCTACTTTCCCTTCTTTCTCCCACGTATCAACATAAGGCACAACTTCTTTTTGTAAAAACGCTTTAAAACTTTTTCTAAAACTTTCGTGCTCTTCGGTAAAATAATTTGTATTCATTATATATTAAGGTATATTTATATTATAGGACAAATATAGTTTTTTCATTGTTAATAAAAATACAATAATTTATCTTCTTTTCTTTTTATTGTAATTTTTATCTCCTCTTGTTTTGGGTTTTTTATACTTTTTAGCGATTAGTCTTCGGTAAGAACCACCTTGGTTTGTTTTTGAATTTTTTTCACTTTTTTCATGAAATGCCTCTCCTGCTTCAAAACCTTTGGTTACTTTATGCGGATTGTGATGTTCTTTTTCTTCGGGACGTTCTTCTCGAGTTAATTTTTCTGAAACTTCAACTTCTGTTGGAAATGGGGTTTTAGGAATAGTATAATCCATTAATTGCTCAATAGATTCTCTGTATTCTTGTTCGTGAGCTGTTGTAAATAAAATGGATTTTCCTTCTTTTTTTGCACGTCCTGTTCGCCCAATTCTGTGCATGTAATTCTCTGGAAAGTTTGGAGTATCAAAATTTATAACATGACTAATTTCATCAATATCCAATCCACGTGCCATGACATCGGTGGCAACCAAAATTCTATTTTCACCACTTTCAAATTGCTTGATCGAACGTATTCTGTAATTTTGTGTTTTATTGGAGTGAATAATGCACAGTTCATTATTAAAATCTTCGTTTAAAACTTCAAATAATAAATCTGCTCTTCGTTTGTTTGAAACAAAAACTAAGACTTTACTGTATGTTTCTTTATCTTTTAATAAATAGGATAATAAATTGGCTTTGGTGTAAAAATTTTCTACATCATAGGTGGTTTGTGAAATGTTATCTAATGGTGTTCCGCTTACAGCAATTGAGACTTTTTGTGGAGCAGTAAAATAGTCATTAATTAAGGCTTCAACATCATCTGTCATAGTTGCAGAAAACATAATATTTTGACGTTTTTGTGGTAGAATTTCAAAAATATTCATCAGTTGAAATCTAAAACCTAAATCTAGCATTACATCTACTTCATCAATAACAATTTTTTTAATATCTGATGTTTTTAATGCTTTGCTTAAGGCTAAATCATACACTCTTCCTGGTGTTGCAACTATAATATCTTGTCCGTCTAAAATAGCTCTTTTTTGCGTGTTGATGTTTGCGCCTCCATAAACACCTAAAACACGTAAATTGATATATTTGGTTAATTTTTCAATTTCTTCTACTACTTGTAAAACCAATTCTCTAGTAGGCACTAAAATTAAAACACGTGGACTTTGTTGCTCAGAATATTTTAGACCTCTGATGATAGGCAACATGTAAGCAAAGGTTTTTCCAGTACCAGTTTGTGCAATACCAACCATATCTTTTCCAGACATAATAACCGAAAACGATTGCTCTTGTATTGGTGTTGGAGTTATAAAACCTAAATCTTCTAAAGCGTTAAGCTGTTGTTTTGATAAGTTTAAATCGTGAAAAGTGGACATCGTTTATTTTTTGCAAATATAGTCTTTTTAGTCTTTGGTTGTTAATCTTTGAGCTTTGGTTTTTAGCTCTAGTTTGAAATTGCGTTGTTAAATTAACCACAAGGGACACTAAGAAGGCACTAAGTTCACAAAGCTGTTCGAGAAAATTGTTCCATATATACAAACATATCTTTAATATTTTTTTGGACTTGTTGTTTGATTTTAATAATTCACACACAGCTTTGTGTATTCTTATGTGCCTATGTGTTTTATTTCCATACAGTTTCGTATTCATTGTAATTAAACTCCCACCAAAAACAAACATTTTCATAAAAACACAATCCAAACTAAAACTATTTACTAAATTTGTACGCTTACATAAATAAGAAATTTTGAAAGATAAAAGATTACATAGAACTTTAGTATTTGCAGTAATAGACTCATTAAAACTCATTTTTAATGAAGACCGATACGCATCAAAAGTAGTTGAAAAGGTATTGAAAAGAGATAAACGTTGGGGTTCAAGAGACCGTAAATTTATTGCAGAAACCATTTACGAAATGGTAAGATGGAAACGTCTTTACAACGAAATAGCAGGAACAAAAGAGCATTACACCACAGAAAATTTATGGAAAAACTTTGCCGTATTTGCTGTACTAAAAGGCTATCAGTTACCAGATTGGAAACAATTTATAGACACTCCTGTAAGAAAAATAAAAGGTAGATTTGATGAACTTTCTAATACAAGAAAATTTAAAGAATCAATTCCAGATTGGTTAGATGAACTAGGCGAAAAAGAAATTGGAAAAGCATGGGATAAAGAAATTCACGCCTTAAATCAGCAAGCAAAAGTAATATTAAGAGTAAATTCCTTAAAAACAAACAAGCTTAAATTACAAAAAGATTTAATAGCAGAAGGTATTGATACAATTCCATTAAAAAATTACCCAAACGCTTTAGAATTGGTAGAGCGTAAAAACGTTTTTACAACAGAAGCATTTAAAAACGGACATTTTGAAGTCCAAGATGCTTCTTCACAGCTAGTGGCACCATTTTTGGATGTTTCAGAAGGTATGCGTGTTATAGATACTTGCGCTGGTGCAGGAGGGAAATCTTTGCATTTAGCCTCATTAATGAATAATAAAGGACAAATAATTTCATTAGATATTTATGCCAATAAATTAAAGGAACTCAAACGTAGAGCCAAAAGAAATGGAGCGCATAATATTGAAACACGACCAATTCTCAACTCTAAAACCATTAAAAAATTAAAAGGTACAGCAGACAGAGTGCTTATTGACGCACCATGTACTGGTTTGGGTGTTTTAAAAAGAAATCCTGATGCTAAATGGAAATTACAACCAGAATTTGTGGAGAATATTAAAAAAACACAAGCCGAAATATTAGATAGTTACGCTCAATTAGTAAAAAAAGGAGGAAAATTAGTTTACGCAACCTGTTCTATTTTTCCATCTGAAAATGAAGATCAAGTTGCTCATTTCTTAAAAAACCATCCAGAATACCAACTGGTTGAAGAAAACAAAGTTTCTCCTGCCAAATCAGGTTATGACGGATTTTATATGGCATTGTTGGAGAAGAAAGAATAAAGACGGAAGACTTGAAGATTTAAGACGTAAGACTTGAAGACGTAAGACTTGAAGACGTAAGAAGTAAGACTGAATACTGAAAACTGAAAACTGAAAACTGAATACTAAAGACAAAAACATCATGAAAAAAATATTATTTCTCGCCTATATACTAACAACTACACTATTTGCACAGCAAACCTATTATGATGATGTAAATTTAAACTTATCAGGTATTAATTTAAAAAACGCTTTAGCTGCAAAAATTATTGATACACATGATAATAATTTAACATACAATCAAGCAAGAGAAGCCTTAAAAATAGTGGATTTAGATCCAGGTCAAGGAACAAATGTTTTATTAATTTATGGATTTTCAAGTGGACTTTGTCCAGCGAATTCAAGTAATGATAATGACCATAGATTAAGAAATAAATCTTCATTTGGTGGAAATCAATCTTGTGAATGGAATAGAGAGCACACGTACCCAAAAGCCTTAGGAACTCCTAGTTTAGGTACTTCTGGTCCTGGAGCAGATGCGCATCATTTAAGAGCTGCCGATGTCGGTAGAAACAGCTTAAGATCTAATAAATTATTTGCATCTGGTTCTGGAAATTCACACGTTGTTAGTGGTAATTGGTATCCTGGTGATGAGTGGAAAGGAGATATTGCAAGAATGATGATGTATATGTATTTGCGTTACGGAAGCCAATGTTTGCCTAATAATGTTTGTGTAGGTTCTGCTCCTGCAAACGATTCAAATATGATTACCTTATTATTACAATGGAATGCAGAAGATCCTGTTTCGCCTTATGAAGATTACCGAAATAATTATCTAGGCAATAGCAACAATACTTACGGTCAAGGAAATAGAAATCCTTTTATTGATAACCCGTATTTGGCTACTAGAATTTGGGGTGGATCAACAGCAGAAGACCGTTGGGGAATTTATTTAAGTACAGAAGATTATGTTGTTGAAAACACTACAATTTCTCCTAATCCTGCTACTAATTTTATTCACGTTAAAACGGAATTAACCATAGATGCTATTCATATTTATAACAATTTAGGACAATTAGTGCTGTCCAACAAATCATCAAATACTGTGGTAATTTCCTCTTTAGATAAAGGTGTCTATTTTATGAAGATTACTTCGGATAACAATCACATTCTTTTCAAAAAATTCATTAAAAATTAATTCCTTAACAACAACTATTTAAAAATGAAAAAACTAACACTATTTTTAGCAATTTTAATGCTTCAATTAAATGTAAACGCTCAAATACCTTCAAATTATTACAATACTGCAAATGGCTTAACAGGTTATGCGCTAAAATCACAATTAAGAGCCATTATCACAAACGGTCATATTAATCGTGGTTATGATAATTTGTACAATGGATATCAAACAACAGATACTGACCATTATTACGAAAATGACGGCACTGTTTTAGATATGTATTCTGAAAATCCAAACGGACAAGACCCATATAATTACACACACAACAACAATAAATGTGGAAATTATTCTAATGAAGGAGATTGTTATAATAGAGAACACCTTTTTCCGCAAAGCTGGTTTGGTAGCGGTACTCCAAAAAGTGATATACATCAAGTTGTTCCAAGTGATGGAAAGGTAAATGGACAAAGAGGTCATTATCCTTTAGCAGATGTTGGGTCAGCATCATGGACTTCTCAAAATGGCTCAAAACGTGGAACTTGTTCAGATACAGGATATAACGGAACTGCTTTTGAACCCATAGATGAATTTAAAGGAGATATTGCACGTATCTATTTTTATATGGCAACGCGTTATGAAAACCAAATTGGTGGTTGGGAAAACGCAAACAATAGCTCTGATGCCGTTTTAGACGGAAGTTCAAACCAAGTTTATGAAGATTGGTATGTAGCTGTTTTGTTACAATGGCATCATCAAGATCCTGTAAGTCAGCGTGAAATTGATAGAAACAATGCTGCGTATGATTATCAAGGAAATGCCAATCCGTTTATAAGCCATCCAGAATGGGTAGATGTTATTTGGAATCCTGTTCCAGATACAGTTGCACCATCAACACCAACCAATTTAACTGCATCAAACATTACTGAAACTAGTGTTGATTTAACATGGACAGCTTCAACAGATGATGTAAGTGTTATTGGCTACCATATTTATCAAGATGGTATTCTAATAGATTCCACTCCAAACACCAATTATACGGTTATTAATTTAACAGGAACAACAAATTATTCTTTTTATGTAGTTGCTTATGATGCAGCACCAAACACTTCAGCCAATAGCAATACGGTAAATATTACCACTTTAGATGCACCAACTTATTTAATCAATGAAAATTTTGATAATTGTGATACTTCAAGTGCGTTTTTCTCTTTTAGTGAAGCAAGTACTGATGATTGGAAGTGTGAGACTCAATATGGAGAAAATAATTCTGCTTGTATTCAAATGAATGGTTGGGATGATACTTCAGCGCTGAGTAAAGACTGGTTAATTACAGTTAATGCCATTGATTTTTCTCAATATGTTAATGAAAAACTATCTGTATTTTTAGTTCATAAATATGGTGATATGTCTTTAGAATTATTGTACTCAACAGATTATATAGGAACAGGAAATCCTGTAAATTATACTTGGTTACCTGTGCCAAATGTTGCCATTGATACGCATGACGGCTCTAGCTCAGAAGTAACGCAAATTATTACAGATGCAGATATTAGTGCCTTAAACCAAACGGCTTATATTGCATTTAAATATTACGAAAGCACAGCTCCAACACGATGGACAGTTGATAGTTTTAAGATTACAGGAGATGTTGCGAGTAGTGTTCAAGATAACTTATTTTCGGAATCCATTACTGTTTATCCTAATCCGTCTTTTGAAGTGTTGAATATCAAAACGAATACTCAAATTAAAAGTGTAAGTCTCTTTGATTATTTAGGAAAACAAGTGTATTCACAACAAAATAAAACAGCAATCAATATTTCTTCTTTAAACAACGGAATTTATATTCTTAAAATTGAAGATGCTAAAGGTAATATTGCTTTTAAAAAAGTGATTAAGAAATAATTTGAGTTAAAGAGGATTTTACTTCAAGTATAACCAAGTACATTTTGAAATGAGCTGAAAGAAATTGATTTAGTTTATTACTCATTGATGAGTAAAAATCTATTCATAGCCTACGTTATGGATCTATTTTTTGAAGAAAAGAAGTGATAAAATAAACGATTTATTAGGCTTATTTTAATGTGTATTTGGTATAAAATCCTCTTAATCTTTTTAACCGTATAATTTTTGAAAAGTTTGTTAAAGAAATGATTGTAGTTAAAAATATGATTTTTAGACGGCATTCGAAAAATAATCGTAAAATTTGAAATGAACGCATCGTAGAATTTTCTGTTGTTTGAGTTCCGTTATTAGAAATTGGATTGTTAGTATGACTTATAAAACGGAACGAGTTCAGAAAATTTAGATGAGGAATGAAAAATTTAGATTAGTTTTCGTAAGCCTAGATTTTTTTGGTTCGTTTTTTTATCAATGAAAAAAATGAACAAATTTGATACTATGTTAATTGTTAAATTGTTAAGCGTAAAATATTTTCAGTAGAATATAAAAATAGAAACTCCAAACTAACCTTCCAAATCCAAGCGTTCAATTTCCATTTTTTCTGCCAATCTTTTTGGAATAATAGGTTTAATAATTGTTTTTCGAGGTTTTATTTTTGTAAAAGGGAAAAGTTCTAATTCATTTTTCATTTTATCTAACGGATTAGGATATTTATTTGTTCCTAATAAAACCAACTCACCTTTGTTAAATAAGGTTTGTTCTTTAGTTGCAGATTCTTCAATTTTTCTTTGAATACTCCCTTTTTGTAGTTGAGCGATAAAGCCTCCATTTTTTTCAATTTCTTTGAATAGTTTTAAGGCTTTATTGGCAAGTTCATACGTAATTTGTTCAATGTAATACGCACCTTTACTCAAATCTTTTTCGTGATTAAAATAACTCTCTTCTTTTAAAATTAAAAGCTGATTTCTAGCAATTCTAGCTCCAAATTCATTGGATTTATGGTAGATTGCATCGTAAGGTAAACTGCTAATATAATCAGCTCCACAAAGCATAGAAGCCATATTCTCGGTAGCAGTTCTCAATAAATTTACATTATAATCATATAAAGTTTTATTTCTTAAAGTAGGCTCTAATAATATGTTAAACTTATGATTTAATGAGTATTCAGTAAAAAGTTTTTTAATTAAATACCTAAAAGATCTAATTTTAGCAATTTCAAAAAAATACTGACTACCAATTGCAAAGCTAAAAATGAATGTTGTTTTATGGTTTATGCTATTTAGATATTCGTTTACATGAGCTAGCGTATATGCTAATTGTTGAACATTATTTGCTCCTGCATTTTGATATAAACTAGCATCAATTCCAATATTAATTGAAGTATTTTGAGCGTTTTTTATTAAAGTATTAAAATCTTCTTTTTGGTTAGAATACCAATTGCCATCTGATGCAAACTGGTTAATAATATCAATAATTAGTTTAGTGTTTTGAAAGTTGTTTAAAAACTGAATAAGTTCTAAAACATACTTATTGTCATTGAATTGGATAAAAATAAGGACTTCAATATTTTGGTTTAAATCAGCGAAAAGCGTTTTGTAATCAAAAGTATTTTTTGCAATTAACTTAATAGATTCTGCACCCTTTTCAAGCGATTCTTTTATTAAATGATTGACAATTTTTTCATCATCAATAAATAAAGTTTCACAAATTTTAGCAAGACTTTTTTGTGGAGGAATAGGCAAGCTTTTAAAAGTATCTTGATGATAAAATGGCTGAATAGTAATACCATCTAAAGAATTTGTTAAAAGTGTCTGGTTGTAGTCTGCACCTTTTAAATCCATTTGAATTTTTTGCTTCCAAGCTTTCGCTGAAACTGCATCAAAATCAGAAAAAAGGGTCTTTTTATTCAAAATTGGTTTAATTTAACATTAAAAATTTAGCATTCAAAATTACTTCACACTATCAATTTCCACAATATAAATATCTTCGTCTTTACGTTTCATATGGTAGGTTTCACGAGCAAATTTTTCTAAAGATTTAGAATTTTTAAGCTCTTTAATGGTTCTTTGGTCTTTTTTAATTTCCTTTTTATAGTAGGTAGTGCTTTGTTCTAACTGCTCTATTTCTTTATTAAGCTCTCTGTGTATTAAGTAGGAGTTTTCATCAAAAAATAACATCCAAACCACAAAAGCAACAAAGACTATTGCCATTATTTTTTGTATTTTAGTTAGTTTTTTAAGCATCTTTTAGCAATTTTTCGTTAATTACAGTACGTACAATATCAACTGCAACAGTATTGTATTTATCATTTGGTATAATAATATCTGCAAAGTTTTTTGTAGGTTCAATAAATTGTTGGTGCATTGGTTTTAACGTTTTTTGGTAACGTTCAAGCACTTCATCCATATCTCTACCACGCTCTTTAATATCTCTTCGCATACGTCTTATTAAACGTTCATCTGCATCTGCGTGAACAAAGACTTTTATATCAAACATTTTTAAAAGTTGTTTGTTGTTAAAAATTAAAATACCTTCAACAATAATTACTTTTCTGGGATGTGTTTTTAGTGTATCTTTTACTCTGTTATGCGATACAAAAGAATAAATAGGTTGTTCAATAACCTTTCCTTTTTTAAGCTCTTTTAAGTGTTTTACTAATAAATCAAAATCAATTGAAGCTGGATGATCAAAGTTTATTTTTGTACGTTGTTCATAAGTAAGCTCATCTGTTGCGTTGTAATATGAGTCTTGTGAAATAACACAGACTTCATCTGGAGTTATTTCATTTAAAATCTGATTTACAACAGTTGTTTTTCCTGATCCTGTTCCGCCTGCAATACCAATAATGAGCATAATATATATTTTGATGACAAAATTACGGAATTATTTACTTTTTTTATCAATAATTCTGATGCTTTCCTTTAAAATGGCAATTTTTTTCTGTTTGTACAAATTTCCAATGCCACGTTTAAAGGCTTTTTTACTTAAACCAAAGTGTTCTTTAATAGATTCAGGACTACTTTTATCGGTAAAAGAGAGTTGTCCGTTGGCTTCGTGTAATTTAGTTAAAATAATTTCGCTTGTAAGATCTATACTTTGTCTATAACCTAAAGGTTCTAATAAAATATCTATTTTTCCGTCTTCACGGATTTCTTTCACGTAGCCTTTAATTTGTTCTCCTAAATCAAAATCTTTATGAATATCAGAATGAAAAATAAGTCCTTTATATAAATTATTAACGATACAATGTACACCTAAATCTGTTTTTCTATATGGTAAAAGGGTTGCTTCATCGCCAGATTTTACATCAATTTCATCAAAGAAAACAAATTCATTTTCTTTGCAAGAACCTACCAATCTATCAGTTTCTTCATCAACAAACATAAAAACGAGGTAGGAATTGCCAACTCGCATTTCTTCGGTTTGTTCTGCATACGGAACAAGGAGGTCTTTTGATATACCAATATCCATAAAAGCACCAACACGATTAACGTCTTTTACTTGTAAATAAGCAAATTTATTGGTTTCAATTAAAGGTTGTTCTATTGATGCAGCATATTGATCTTCGGAATTTAAGTAAATAAAAACATCAATCAGTTCATCTAATTCAACATCAGATTCATAATTATCTGGTAATATAACTTCATTTTGTTCATCATCTACTAAGTATGTTCCAAATGGTGAAATTCTACCTACTTTTAATCTGTTTATTTTACCTAATTTCATATTGAAAATTTTTGCAAAGTTACAATTTATATATAAAGAAAACCTCAATACTAATTTGAGTATTTTTGGATATATTGATACTTTTATTTTGTCATTACTGCGAAGGCAGGAATCTATTGAATTATAGTCATTTATATCCTTCTTTTAAACTGATTCATTTTAAATTTATAATTTTATATCAAATTAGACACACAGTAAGATTCCTGCTTTCGCAGGAATGACAAGTGAAATCAACTTTAATACAAAAAAGTATGAGTTTGCCTTACTTTAAGTATTGAGGTTATATTTTGGTTTCAAAAAAAATCAATGGTGATGATGATGTCCTTCTTTATGATGATTTTCTGGTTCAAAGAATTCTAAAGTTTTATTTAAGAATTTTTCAATCACAACGTCTGGTTCTGTTTCTTTTATCACTTTTGCAATTACACCATTTGATGCTAAACGCCTTACACCTCCAAGACCAATTCCTCCTGTTAATATAACATCCATTTCAAATAATTTATTTTGTGGTTGTTCAGAAGTATCATCGTGAAAAGTATATCGTAGGCTTTCATTTTTGGAGAGCTCTAGCAATTCTTTCTCGTAAGAACCGTCATCATTGATTGTATATATAAAGTAGTTTCTACATGCTCCTGCATGAGTTGAAACTGTTTTTCTGTTTTGTGCTGTAACAGCAACTTTTATAGACATTTTTAGTTTGTTTTAATAATTATAAGGCAAAATTAACTGTTTTAGTTGTTAAATTTGGTAACAAGAGTTACTGTTTGGTAATTATTTTAGCACCAATTCCGTTTAATTTAGAATAACTCGTTTTTCCGTTTTTTACTATAACTCCAGTTGCAATATCATTTTTTAAAAGTAAAGCACCATCCATATCAACATAATCTAGCAAGGGTTGTAAGTGCGCAATGGCAGAAATTCCAACACTAGATTCAGTCATACAACCTATCATTGTTTTTAAATTGTTTTTTTTGGCTGTATGTATCATTCTTTTTGCTGGTGTTAGTCCTCCACATTTGGTAAGTTTAATATTTACTCCATGAAAATAATTGACGCATTTTTCAACATCACTTTCTGTTTGGCAACTTTCATCGGCAATAATTGGTAAAGGCGATTTGTTAAAGAGTGTTTTTTGTCCGTTCCAATCATTTGCAGGTAAAGGTTGTTCTATAAACTCAACACGGAGTTTTTTAAGTTCATAGGCGTTTTTTAAGCTTTCTTCAACAGTCCAACCGCAATTTGCATCTACTCTAAATATGGCATTGGTTTCTTTTCTGAGTGCTTTTATGATCTTTAAATCTTCTTTTGTGCCAAGTTTAATTTTATATATAGTAAAAGGCATTTCCTTCATTTTTAAAAGCATATTTTCAATGGTATCAATACCAATAGTATAGTTTGAAACTGGATTGTTTTCAGGATTCAAGTTCCAAAACTCATATAATTTTAGGTTTTTCTTTTTGGTATATAAGTCGTTGTAAGCTAAATCTAAAGCAGATAAAGCAAACATATTGTGCTTTAATAAAGGATAAATTTTACTCCAAAAAGTGGTTGGTGTTTCATCTGTTGTATTTTCTATTGTCGATTTAATTTTGGTAATATCTACCATCATTTGCGCTACAGTAGTTTTGTAATATGGATTTGCTGATGCTTCGCCTAAACCATAATAACCTGCATCACTTAATTTTACAATAAGTGTCGGCTTGGTTGAAAACGTTTGCCTAGAAATACTAAACGGATGCTTTAATTTTAATAAATACTCTTTTACTTCAATTTTCATGGATGGAAGATATTTTGAGAGATAAAGATAATATTTATTACGATAATGA
>Ga0256840_1002780_pt1 | contig 15013 bp, 16 predicted proteins | sample 355202metaG_FD_185969 | JGI IMG/M metagenome (GOLD analysis project Ga0256840, IMG submission 185969) | Hydrothermal vent microbial communities from Mid Atlantic Ridge, Atlantic Ocean - 355-202 | ecosystem: Environmental > Aquatic > Marine > Hydrothermal vents | place: Atlantic Ocean: Mid...
CTGAGCATAAAGAAGCGCGGCGTCATCTGCCTTTTTCTTGCGGTAATAATCAAAACCAGACCAGGCCGCCACCACTAAAACGATAGCAATAGCCGCAGCAATGATTTCTTTTAAATGGGAACGTGCCGCTTCAACCCATCTTTCATGAAGCACTAAAAGTTCCGGCTCTGAAGCTGTTTCGGTCTTTTTTTTCTCTTCAGCCATTATCCCTTTCCTCCGAAATAATCATCCCAGCGGAAAATTAAGGGTTCAACACCTTCTTTTAAAACGCCATGATCAAGGATGTCACCAATGAAAAGCACATGGTCCCCCGCCTCACAGGTTGATACTACCTGGCATTCAAAATAAGCAATAGCATCTTTTAGCACCGGTGAACCTTTAAGGGCCGTGGTATAGTCGATGCCTTCGAATTTGTTTACCTCGCGTCCGCTTGTAAAACCAAAGTGCTTAGCAAGCTCTACCTGGCCTTCACCCAGAACATTGATGCAAAAGATGCCTGAATTCTGGATGAGTTCATAGGTGTAGCGCTGAGGGGCTATGGCCACTGAAAGAAGCCTTGGTTTAAAGGAAACTTGCCCTACCCAGGCCGCGGTCATCCCGTTAATCTTTTCACCGTCCCTTACCGTAATTACAAAAACACCTTGGGGAACATATTTCGTGATAAGTTGTTGTAATCCCATGCCTCCCTCCTTTAGGTCGTATGCTTAAATCATAAAGAAAAATCAGGGATAAGAAAAGCCTTAAAGTTCCTTTGGCGGAAGGCCAGAAAGGGCCTCTGCCAGAGAAGCGGCTTTTTCAGGGGGCATGGCCGCAAGAATGCGGGCTACTTGTTCGGTTTTAAGGGCCGAAAGGATCTTGATAGCCATGTTGGGTTCCATGGCCTCAAGGAGTTTAGCAGCCTTTGAAGGTTTCATGTTCCCATAGGCCCCTACCAAAAGCTTAAAACGCTTGGTTTTGATAACACGAAGTTCATTTAGTTTTTTGTCAATTTCTTCTTCAAGGCTTTCAAGGGCGGCAATACGCCTTAAAACCTGCTCTTCTAATAACTTCAAATCAGCTTGCTTTTTGGAAAGAGATTCTTTTTCCCGGGCGATTTGTTCTTTTTCAAGGCGTAAGGCCTCATAAAGGGCCTCTGGGCAGGAAAAAGGAGAGCCTTGCTCGCTTTTTTGGGCCTCAGCATAGGCCTTTGACACAGGAGACGGAAGAGCAATCTTTCCCTGTTTAATGAGAAAAAAATAACATCCGGTGACTCCTAGCTTGAGCAAAGCCAATATCAAAAGAAAAGGCATCAGTTTAAGCGTTTTCATCTCCCCTACCCCTCATAATGATGATGTCTTCTACGGTTTTGGTTTCTTCTGCTAAAAGCTCCCTCAAAAAGGCCTTCTGAGCCCTTTCCCAAAGACGCTCTGCAATCTGGCGGTGCTGGTGGGCCTTGATGGTCTCTCGCCGTAAGTTCTCTAGCTCTTTTCGTTTTCGTTCTAGGATTTTTTCTACTTCTTCTTTTTCAGCAAGGAGCTTTTCTACATGTTGATAAACAGCCTTTATCTCCTCACCTGAGAGAACCTTTCCTGAAATTTCATCAAAAATCTTCTTAGGCCTTGCACTTACCTCTTTGAGCATGTTTTCAAGGTCTAAAAGCGCCTGCTGAGCCTGCTGAAACCTTTGCTCTGCCTGTTGTTCTTTTAATTCCCGCACCCAAAGAAGAGTTTTCAGCGCTTTGCTTGGCCTTTTCATTGTGTGACCTCAAGAAGCTTTTTAACGCTTTCTTCAAAAGTTGCTTTTTCATTTACGTCCTGGCGTAAAAAAGCATTTATGCGGTCAATTTTGGCAAGGGCCTTATCAATTTGGGGATTACTTCCTTTAACATAGGCCCCAATGTTAACTAGGTCTTCAGCTCGGCGATAAATGGCAAGGGTGTTAATGAGCTCTTTAGCGGCATTTATTTGCTGAGGAGAAACCACATCGCGCATCACCCGGCTCACACTTTGAAGCACATCAATGGCCGGATAATGCCCCTGATGAGCAAGCTCACGGGTAAGAACAATATGCCCGTCAACAATAGAGCGCACCGCGTCAGCCACAGGTTCGTTAAAATCATCCCCTTCAACCAGCACGGTAAAAAAGCCAGTGATGCTTCCGCCGCCCACCTTAGGCCCAGGGCGCTCAAGAAGCCTTGGCAAGGCCGCAAAAACAGAAGGGGTATAACCCCTTGCCGTAGGTGGCTCCCCTACAGCAAGACCAACCTCACGCCCTGCCATGCAAAAACGCGTAAGGGAATCCATCATAAGAAGAACGTCTTTGCCAAGATCGCGGAAATACTCAGCAATAGCCATGGCCAGATAAGCCCCGCGCATACGTAGGGGTGGGGGTTGATCAGAGGTAGCCACTACCACCACCGAGCGCCTTAGGCCTTCTTCCCCCAGGTCCCTTTCCAGAAACTCGCGCACTTCACGTCCGCGCTCGCCAATGAGCGCAATAACGTTTACATCGGCTTTGGTGTGCCGCGCCATCATACCAAGAAGTGTTGATTTCCCCACACCTGAGCCAGCCATGATGGCCACTCTCTGCCCTTTGCCTACAGTAAGAAGGGCGTTAATAGCCCTTATTCCCACGTCAAGAGGTTCTTTAATGCGTTCCCGCTCAAAGGGCTTTAAAGGCTCAGCATAAAGGGGATAAAGTTTTTCCAGGCGCGGAAGCACTTTGCCGTCAAGGGGTTCTCCCAAGGCATCTACCACCCGGCCAAGAAGGGCCTCCCCTACCCTTACCCCGCTTTGCGGTCTCACAAAAACTTTGCTTCCAGGTTCAATGCCACGAGGGTCTCCAAAGGGGATCAGAAGTACCCTTTCATCCTTAAAACCTGCCACTTCGGCAAGGATATTTGGCCCGCCATTTACTTCTATCTCACATAGCCCGCCTACACTCACGTTTGGGCCCTGCGCTTCCACCACTAGCCCCACTACCCTTTTTACCTGGCCACAGACAGTGACCGGCTCGATATCTTTAACAAGGGAGATATAGGCTTCTAGGTTAGGAACCTTCACGATCCAACCTCGCAAAAATTTCTCGAAAACGACGTTCAAGCGTGGCATCTACCAGGCCAAAATCGGTTTCAAGGAGGCAACCTCCGCGTTGTAAGTTGGCATCCGGCACAATCTCAAAGTCTTTAAGCTTGCTTATTTCTCCCCTTAACTCGTTCAAAATATCGTCTAAAAACTCCATGTCGTCTGGGTGAAGATGAATCTTCACGCGGGTTTGTTCAACCACGTGCAAAAGCGCCTCACGCAAAGAAGCTTTGACTACTTCGGCATTAAGAGCCACTTCACGTTGAACAATCTGGGAAACAATAGTCTTAACCAGCAAAATGAGCTGGGGTTCAAGAGAAAGAACATGCTCTTCGATAGTTTTTTCAAGATTTTTAAGCAGTGCCGAAACCCTTGTCGTGAGGGTTTCATATTGTTTTTTGGCAAGGGCCTCACCGTCTTTTTGCCCCTGGGCAAAGCCTTTTTCATAGGCCTCTTGCTCAATAAGGGCAATGCGCTGGGATACTTCCGGATGAGCACGCAAATCTTCAATGCTTAATTGGGAAATATCAAAGCTTTCAGCCTCGCTCTCTGTTTCTTCAGGGAGATTTTTATTTTCTTCTTCAGTTATGATCTCTTCAGAAGATACGTTATTTTCAATGGTTGAAACATTTTCTTGATCTATCTGTTCATGTTTTTTTTGTTGTTCAGCTCTTTTTCTTTCGATTTCTTGCCAGGCTTCCTCGGGCAAAAGTTCGCAAAAGGCACTGAAATTTTCTTCTTTTTCTTCAGGGAGAAAGAAATTAAAAACCTTGGTTTTTCCGCCTTTGATTATCTTAGACAAATTCATCCTCCCCTACGGCCAGCACAATTTTTCCTTCTTGTTCAAGGCGTTTGGCCACTTTGATAATGTTTTGCTGGGCTGCTTCTACGTCAGCTACCCGCACAGGGCCCATGATTTCAAGGTCTTCTTTAAGCAACTGGGCAGCCCTTGAGCTCATATTGCTCAAGAACTTCTCACGTAGCTCTTCTGAGGCAGTCTTCAAGGCAAGCTTTAGGTCTTCGGTGGAAATCTCTTTCAAGATGGCCTGGATAGCGGTATCGTCCACCTTAAGAAGGTCTTCAAAGGTGAAGAGATATTTCCGTACTTCTTCGGCAAGGTGTGGATTTTCTTCTTCCACTTCAGAAAGAATTTCTTCTTCAAGGTCACGGCTTACATGAGAAAGGATTTCCGCCGCACGTTCAACACCGCCAAGTTTTTTGCTGAAGGTTCCACCCACCGCTTCTAATTCTTCTTCAAGGGCAGCGCTAATTTCCTGGATGATCTCAGGGTCAACTTTATCCAGCTCTGCTACCCGGTAAACCACTTCACTACGCAAATTTTCAGGGAGATGGGCTATTACCTGGCCGGCTTTGTCAGGATCAAGGTGAACCAGAATAATAGCAATAGTCTGGGGGTGTTCGTTTCTCAAGAAATTGGCAATGGTGCGCGGATCAAGACGGCGGAGTTTTTCAAAAACTTTAGGGCCAAGCTCCTGGCGTATTTCTTCGTATATCTCTTTTCCGCGTTCACCGTAGGCCTTAAGCAAACTCTGCTGCAGAAAGTCGTCAGGGGAAACCGTAAGATCAGCAAGTAACTCTCTGCTTTCCATGTTAGCTTCGTCAAGCACTTTTTTAACAGCTTCTGCAGGAATATAGTCAAGGCGTGCCATTTCAACGCCAATACGTTTTATCTCCTCTTCTGAGAGATATTTGTAAACCTCAGCGGTAAACTCTTCTCCCATGGTTAGCAGGAAGATAGCGGCCTTTTGAGGGCCAGTTAGGTTTTCAGGGTCTATTTTAACGGGCATGGGCCTCAGCCTCCTTTAAGGCTTTTTGTCTTTCTTCTTCTGATTCTTCTGCTAACCAGCGTTTTACGAGCACTGCCGCCCGCTCAGGCTGGTTATGAATGATGTTTAAGGCAATCTCTTGCGGAAGCGGAGTGGGCTCTTCAGCCTCCAGGGCCTCTTTTTCTTCTTCAGTTAAGGCCTCCTGAGGCTCTGGCTCGGGTTCAGGCTCAAGGCGCTTGAGAAAGGTCTTAAGCACCGGCCTTATCACCAGGAGCAAGAAAAGCACAATCAGGAGAAATTCAATAATAGGCCTGCTAAAGCGTTCCGCATAAGATAGCCAGCTGGCCTCAGGCTTAAGTTCCTCAAACCCCCTGAAAGGCAGCATGGTAACTTCTACGTGGTCCCCCCGGTCGGGGTTGTAGCCAATAGCTCCCTTGACCAGCTTTTCTACCTGCGCAAGCTGGTCTTCCGCAGCCTGGGCTTCGCCTTTTTTAGCCCCCTGAGAAAGAACGGCAGCATCAACCAAAACGGCTACAGAAATATTCCTTATCGTGCCGGGCATAAACTCCTGGTGCCGCACCACTTTGCTTACTTCGTAATTTCTGGTGATACTGCGCTTGGTCTCGCGCTGGGTTTGGGAAAGACTTTTGGTATTTCCTTCTACCTTGTTGGCAAGAGCCCCCTTTACCCCAGGGATCCCCCCCTCTGAAACCCCTTCTTTCGTGCTTTCTTCGCTTAGCTCACTCCTTACCGCGGTGCCCTCGGGGTCATAAGTTTCTTCGTTTCTAACTTCTTTGGTAAAGTCTACATCCACGGAGACCTGCGCAATAGCATGTCCAGGCCCAAGGGCTTGGGCTAAAAGAGATTCGATTTTTTCCTGGTAAGAAGACTCAAGTTGTTTGCGGTAGGCAAGTTGCTCGGAAGTAAGGCGTTCTTCAGGGGTCTCAGCGCGATAAAGCACCTTGCCCTTAGTATCAACCACTGTTACGTTTTCCGGGCTAAGCCCTGGTACAGCGCTTGCCACCAGGTTCACTATTCCTTCTACTTCCCGGCGGGTAAGCCTTTTTCCTTCTTTTAACTTTACAAAAACAGAGGCTTTGGGCGGCTTTTCTTCCTCGATGAAAACACTTTCTTTGGGAAGGGCCAGATGGACCCTTGCGGCTTCCACCGCAGAAAGACTCATTATCGTGCGAGACAGCTCACCTTCTAAAGCCCGCTGGTAGTTTACCCGCTCAAGAAAGTCCGTGGCTCCAAGCTGGTTTTTGTCAAAAATCTCAAAGCCGGCAAGATCAGGGCTTAAAAGCCCGTGGCTAGCAAGGGCCATGCGCACCTCAGGGACTTTGTCCCGTGGGACTTTAATGGCTCCATCCTGAGAAACTTGATAGGGAATCTTTTCTTGCTTTAAAAAATCAATAACTTTGGCGGCCTGTTCTTCAGGAAGGCCGCGATAAAGGAGCCCCCATTCTGTGCGGTTGGCGTAATAAATAAGCCCAAGCAAGCCTACGGTGACCAGCAAAACTGTACCAATGGCTGCAATGCGCTGTTCTTTGGAAAGACTTGCCCAGAAGTCTCTAAGCTGTGTGATTACATCTTTAGGCGCCGGAAAGGCCATCGCTTATCTCCTTAGCTATAATTGCATGCGCATAATTTCTTCGTACGCCTGAAGCACCTTGTTGCGCACTTGAAGCAAGAAACGAAAAGAAAGGTCCGCCTTAGTAAGGGAAAGAGTTAGACCGGCAAGGTCAGGGTTTTCCCCTGAAGCAAAGGCCTTTAAGTTTTCCGCGGCCACTTTCTGTGCGGCGTCAACGGTTTTTATTTCCTGTTTGAGTAAGTTTAAAAAGTTTTCTTGCGCCTCCTGGGTTTGCTTCTTTGGCAAACTGTTAAGACCATAAGGATTACCAAGGCTGTTTATCTTCATAGCGAACTCCTTACTTAAGAATTTCCAAAGTCTTCATGGCCATGGTTTTGGTGGTAGAAACTACCGAGAGATTGGCTTCATAGGCCCTTGAGGCTGAAAGAAGCTCTACCATCTCGGTGAATACATCCACGTTTGGATAACGCACTATGCCACGTTCATCGGCATCAGGATGTCCGGGGTCATAAACTTCGCGAAATGGGCTTTGGTCTTCCACTATGGTAAGGACCTTTGGGGCGTAAAGTTTATCTGCCAGGCTTCCCAGTTCTTTTTCAAGATCTTGGGCAAAAGGTGTTGCTTCAACTATTACGTTTTCCGCACGATAAGGTTCACCTGTTAGCGTGCGGGTTACGTTTGCGTTGGCAAGATTCATAGCCGTGATGTTAAGGCGGGTGCGTTGCACCGAAAGACCACTTGAAGCCAAACGCAAAGCCGTAAGAAGCTTCATTATCTCTTACCTCCTTCGGTAATTGCCTCTTTAAGAAGAGCTATTTCTTTCATCAGGGCCTGGATGGTGGCCTGATACATGAGGTTATTTTCAGAAAGTTTGGCCATCTCCGCTTCAAGGGAAACATTATTAGGGGTCCCTTCCACAGGAGGGCTCTCTTCTTCAAGTGGGTAAGAACCATCTGGCGAAAGCCCTGGCTTAATATGCCTCGGGTTAGTGAGCTTAAGAGGAGGGCTTCCTTTAAGATATGCCTGCATGACCTTTTCAAAGGGAATGTCTTTGGCCCGGTAGCCAGGGGTGTCAACATTGGCAATGTTTGCCGCAATAACATCATGGCGTGCCAGGCGCACCTTAAGGGCCTGGGTTACCACCTGCCAGGTCTTTCCAAAAAGTTTCTCTCCTATCATATCCCCCTCCTAAAAAAGCCCGGCTTCTCTATAAACCTGGAGTTTGTTACGCAGGGTGCGCACACTGATACCAAGGATTTCCGCAGCCTTTGTTCGGTTCCCGTTGGCTGCGGCAAGGGCCTTCATAATCATTTCCCTTTCCACTTCTTTTAAGGGTTTAAGCGGAATCTCTTTACCATTGCGTTTGAAGCTTCCCGGAAATAAGTCCTCAAGCCTAATCCAGGGACCTTTGGCCAGAAGCACCCCGCGTTCAATAAGGTTTTTCAATTCACGGACATTTCCTGGCCAGGAGTACTGGGTAAGTTTTTCAAGAACTCCCTGGTCAAAGCCTTTTATTTCACGGCTGTATTTTTTGGCAAAATCTTCGCAAAATTTTTGGGCAAGAAGCTTGATATCTTCTGGGCGCTCCCTTAAAGGCGGAAGCTCAACGGGTATGACGTTAAGGCGAAAATAAAGATCCTCACGAAAATTACCTTTGGCAACTTCTGCGGCTATATCACGATTGGTGGTGGCGATAACACGCACGTCAATCTTTACGGGATAAGCCCCGCCAAGGCGGTCAACTTCGCCTTCTTGAAGCACGCGCAAGAACTTGGCCTGAAGAGCAAGGGGCATCTCAGTGATCTCGTCAAGGAGAATGGTCCCCCCGTTTGCCAGCTCAAATTTGCCAAGCTTTCTGGTAAAAGCTCCAGAGAAGGCACCTTTTTCATAACCAAAAAGCTCTGATTCCAAGAGATTCTCAGGAAGGGCCGCACAGTTTATGGCGATAAAAGGCCCTCTTGCGCGATCACTTTCCTGATGAATAAAACGAGCAAGAACCTCTTTGCCTGTCCCAGACTCACCGGTAATAAGCACAGTGGCTTTGCTTTTGGCAATCTCTTTAAGGCGAGTAAGAAGTGCCTTAAGCCTTTTATTTGCGGTAAGAAAATTCCCTTCTGTAAAAGAGTGATCGGTTTCGCGCGCGGCTTTTAAGGCTATCTCGCAAAGGAGATCCGGATCAGTAGATAGCAGCCGATAATCAAAGGCCCCTTGTTTCACCGCAGCCACCGCTTCTTCAAGATCAACTGTTGCGGTAAACAAAATAACCGGAAGAAGGGGATCATAGGTTGATAATTCTTTTAAAATGGCGAGCCTTCCTGTGGTTTCATTTTCAAGGTTTACAAGGGCAAGGGAAAACTCCCTGTCCTCAATCAGAGAAAGGGCGTCTTTTTTGTCATGAGCAAAGGCCAAAGAGGCACCTTTTTCAAGGAGCCTTTGAACAAGCTCTCCTAAATCGCCTTCTTTGGTATCAAGTATCAGGATCTCTTTACTCATCAGTAAATCTCACTTCTTGCCGCATCTACCAGTTCTTGCGCCTTGACCAAGGTAGAAGAAAGGCGCCCGTAGAGATCTTTTTCCTGGGATAACTTTTGCCAGAGCGCAAGGGCGGTTTCAGCCTCACCCTGTCTTTCAAGTAAAAGGCCTTTTATCCAAAGAAGTTCCCGGTCATCTGGAAATTTCTTTTGAAGAAAAGAAAGAACCTGGGCACAAAGACTGTATTTTTCCTCTGAAAGGGTTTTAAGAGCCAGGGTTTTACCTAAAAGAGCGTCAACCTTTTGGGCTTTCTTCAAAAGGTTAAGGGCCTTCTCGTAGCGGCCTACCTGGACATAAAGATAGAGAATTTTGTGAAGAATATCTTTTTTGAGTTCAGGGTCTTGGGTTTTTTGGTATGCGAATTCAAAGTCAGGAATGGCTGATACCAAAGCCCCCTGTGATTCTTTATAAAGCCCAAGCAAATAACGATAATAAGGATTTTCCCCCGCAGTTTCATCTTTTTCTGCATATTTTTCAAGTATCTTCCCGGAAAGGGATTTAGCCTCTTTATCGCCTTTAAGGAGTAGCTCGCATAAACTGAGAAGGTAGTCAGCTTTCCAATTAGCTGGGATGGGCAGGAAGTAGCCTTCTAGAAGGATTAGGCGCGCTTTGGTGTCAAGGCCAAGCTTAAGATAGGCCTGGGCTGCCCAGTAAAAACTCATAGCACAGCTGGCCTTTGTCAAAGCATTTTTGTGCTCAGCAAAAAACGTAATGATTTCCTGGTAGCGTTTTTCTCCCAAAAGGGCCTGCTCCCAAAGGGAAGCTGCGCGACAAAGAACCGGATAAACCTCTGATAAGTATGAAGATTTGGGATATTTCTTTAAGAAATCCCAGACGCTTTTAAGACAGGCTTCGATGTTTTTGTCCTCTAAAAGAAGCTTTATTTCAAAGGCATGGGCTTCTTCGGTGATAGGGGCATTGGGATAATCTTTTTTAAGCAAACGACAGAGATTTAAAAGGAACCTCCTGGTTTCCGGTCTTTTTATGCCAATTTTTTCTTCAAAGAGATAGCGCATCTGATAGAGTCTGAATTTGGCGTAAGTGCCTTCAGGCTCCTGCGGCCAGGAAGTATAAATAAGCTCAAAGATGCGCCGGGCAGCCCGGTAGTCTTTACGGGAAAAATAGGCCTCGCCCAGCTTAAAAAGCAAAGAAGGGGTCTCTTTTATTTGACCAGAAAGATTTAAATACTCAAAAATTTCTTCTTCAGCCTTTTTAATATTGCCTTGTTTTAAGTGGTAAAGGGCAAGGGTTTTTAAGATTTGAGGGGCCCTGGTCTTAGCAGAAGGGTTTTTTTCCAAAAAAGCCAAAAATTTTTCAGGAGACTCCCCTGCCTTAAGCAAGATCGAAATGGCCTTTGCCTTTTCTTCAAGCTTGCACTTGTCAGAAGAAAAGACCATATCAGCAAGACGTTTGGTCTTTTCAGGAATTTTGCGGGCAAGAAAAATGCGTGCCGCGATTAAGTTGCCTTCACAAATTTCCGGACATTCCGGAAACTTGGTCTTTAGAAACCTGACATAAGTCAGGGCATCTTCATAAAGACCAAGGGCTTCCGCACTTGCAGCGAGCAAGATGTATGCCCTTGGTGGAAGATCTGCTTCCTTTATTAATGGCCTTAAGAGATCCAGGACTTTTTGATAATCATTTCGTTCAAAATAGATTTCAGCGGCAAGGAATCGCGCCTTGGCCACCAAGGGCCTTTCTTTGGGAAAGCGTTTTTCAAGTTCTTCAAGAAGGGCAAGGGCACGGTCGTGGTCACCCTCTTGGTAAAAGGTCCTGGCCTGCTCATACCACCATTTTGCCCCTTCGGTGGCGAAAGCAGGGGTAAAAAATACCAATGTAAGAAACACCAATAGAGACCCTAGCAAAACACTTTTCCTGAGGTCTGTGCTAGGATACCTTCCTATTTTTCGATCCGAAAAATGGGAACGGATCCCTTGCGGCTGTGCTGCAAACACAAATCTCGCCAATTTTGCAAAGGTCTCCAATAACAAAAAACTCATCGTGGAGCTAAAGATAGCAAAGCTTGTGCCTGAAAAGAGTAGCTCGAAAATCGACGTTATATTTGAAGGTTACATAGAGGACGGAAGGCCTAAACTAAATTTTAGCCAAAATTTTGACACTAATTCGCTTTGGGGGTCATGATTTTTTGTTTTTTCATCTTTTCGATAAGGGTGGTACGATTGATATGCAGAAGCTTTGCCGCGCGATTTTTAACCCATCCCGTCTTCTCAAGGGCCTTGATAATGAGATTTTTTTCAAACTCTGCTACCATTTGTTGTAAATAAATGCCTTCCTCAGGGATGTCAAAATCCTGGACACCTGGCGAACAACTCCCTTGAACCTTTTCAAGGATATATTCCGGCACGTCTTCTAAATCAAGGTATTCTCCGTTTGAAAGAATCACCATGCGTTCGACTACGTTTTCAAGCTCACGCACGTTTCCCGGCCAATTATGGCCCATAAGGCAGGAAAGGGCTTCTTTGGTAATGCCTTTTATGTTTCTTTTTTTCTGGCGGTTAAAACGTGCCAAGAAATGGTCAATCAAAAGTGGAATATCTTCTTTACGCTCCCTTAACGGGGGGAGTTTGATGGGGATGACATTCAAACGGTAATAAAGATCTTCGCGAAAACGACCTTCTTTTACTTCTTTTTCAAGATCTTTATTGGTAGCGGCAATGACCCGAATATCGACCTTGATAGAGCGCGTCCCCCCTACCCTTTCGAAAGCATGATCCTGAAGCACCCTCAAGAGCTTTACCTGGAGCTTGGGGCTCATCTCAGCGATTTCATCAAGAAAGATGGTACCCCCATGGGCCAGCTCAAAGCGGCCGATACGTGTTTTCACCGCACCGGTAAAAGCGCCACGTTCATGACCAAAAAGTTCGGACTCAAGGAGTTCTTCAGGAATAGCCCCACAATTAACCGGCACAAATGGCCCATCACGTCTGCTGCTTGCGGCATGAATAGCCCTTGCCACAAGTTCTTTCCCTGTTCCTGATTCTCCAAGCACCAAAACTGTTGCTTCGGTGTCGGCGACTTTCTCAATAAGGGAAAATACTTGGCGCATGGGTTTGCTTTTACCGACGATTTCTCCGTAGCCCCATTGCTGCCAGAGCTTGCGGCGCAGGTATTCGTTTTCTCGACGCAGACGCCTCGTCTCAAGGGCCTTTTCAAGGGTGAGCATAAGCTCATCTAGGGCAACAGGCTTGGTTAGAAAATCGTAGGCACCTTTTTTAATGGCCTCTACCGCGCTTTTGATGCTGCCGTGGCCAGTAAGAATGATACAAATGGTTTCAGGCGTATGCTCGACTATATACTCCAGGACCTCAAGCCCGGTCAGCTTGGGCATGGCAAGATCAGTAATGGCGACATCGTAAAAAGACTCACTCAATTTTGCTATGCCTTCTTCGCCATCATGGGCTACTTCCACTTCAAAACCTTTTTCCAGCAAGAAATCCTTGACGATTTCCGCTTCTGCGGGATTATCTTCAATGACCAGAATTGATTCACGCATAAACCCACCTTTTAGACTTGCAGAATTCCCCAAAGAAAATACCTTTGAAGGTTAAAGTGTGTCAATTTTTTTCTGTCATAAAATTGACGGAGGTCCAAATGAACTATCCGCCCCCGCATCCTCTGCTTTATCAGGATTTGGTGCGCCAGGCCTTGAAAGAAGACCTTGGCCATGGTGATGTCACCACTGACACTTTAATCCCGCCAGAGGAAAAAGGCATAGGTCTTTTGCGTGCCAAGGAAGACCTTGTGATTTGTGGTTTGCCCATAGTCCAAACCGTCTGGACTGAAGTAGATCCGCAAGTTGTTTTCGTCCCCCTTAAAAAAGACGGCGAAGAAGTTAAAAAAGGCGAAGTGGTGGCAGAAGTAAGGGGACGAGTGGCTTCTATTCTAAAAGGTGAAAGAGTATGCCTTAATTTTGTGCAACATCTTTCAGGCGTGGCCACCCTTACCAGAAAGTTTGTGGAAAAAGTCAAGGACCTAAAAGTCAAGATCGTAGATACCAGAAAGACTCTTCCGGGTTTTCGTGTGCTAGAAAAATATGCCGTTCTTTGTGGTGGCGGAAGAAATCATCGTTTTGGTCTTTCTGACGGGGTTTTAATCAAAGACAATCACATCAAAGCCTGTGGGTCTGTGGCAGAGGCTGTAAAAAGAGCCCGAGAGTTTTTACCCCATGTCTATCGCATAGAAATTGAAGTAAGAAACATCGAAGAATTAAAAGAAGCCATCAAAGCAGGCGCAGAAGCCCTTTTGCTTGACAATATGGACCATGAGACTTTAAAAGAAGCAGTCCAGGTGGCCCGCAACTTAAAGCCAGAGATCCTCCTTGAGGCCTCTGGAGGGGTAACCCTTGAAAACGTGCGTGAAGTTGCTAAAAGCGGGGTCGATTTTATCTCAGTAGGACGGCTTACGCACTCAGCGCGCGCCATGGACCTGAATTTGAAAATAGTCAAAATTCTTTCTTGAGATTTTCAAAATTTTAGTTATGTTAACGTAACTCTACCAAAATACTATGAAAAGGAGGAAAAAATGGGGCTTGATGAGATAAAAATTAGCCGAGCCATCGTTGAAAGGTATTTCAAAAAACTTACTGACTATCTTGAGATGGACGTAGCGGTGGTTGGTGCAGGCCCCTCTGGGCTTATGGCTGCCTACAAGTTAGCCACCAAGGGCTTTAAGGTGGCAGTATTTGAAAGGCGGATGAGTATTGGTGGGGGCATCTGGGGCGGTGGAATGATGTTTAACGAAATCGTCGTCCAGGAAGAAGGGGCAAGACTTTTAAAAGAAATCGGCGTGCGCACGGAGCCCTGGGATGACGGAACCTACTACACTGCTGACTCGGTAGAAGTGGCTTGCTTGCTTGCAGCCAAATGCCTTCAGGCAGGAGCCAAAATCTTTAACCTCATCATGGTTGAGGACGTCATGGTTAGAGATAACCGTGTGGTGGGACTAGTGCTTAATTGGAGTGCCACCGAAATAGCTGGCCTTCACGTTGACCCCCTTGCCGTACGCTCCAAGTATGTTATCGAGGCCACCGGGCACGAGACCGCAGTTCTTCGCGTTATGCAAGAAAAACTTGGTGCCAAACTAAACACTGAAACAGGAAAAATCATGGGTGAAAAATCCATGTGGGCTGAGGTGGCGGAAAGTCTTACAGTTAATTATACCCGCGAAGTTTACCCTGGGGTCTTTGTGGCTGGCATGGCGGCCAATGCTACCTTTGGGGCTTACCGCATGGGGCCTATCTTTGGAGGCATGCTCCTTTCAGGGGAAAGGGCTGCAGAGCTCATCGCCGAAAAACTAACTAATGAAAAATAAAGAAGGGGGCACATGCCCCCTTCTTTTCTGTCTAAGGCATCTCCGGAAAAACAATGATCTTCTTTTCCTGATGTATAAGATCTCCTTTTTTGCCACTTATGTAATAGTAGACGTTAACGTTTACCTCGGCTTTTTCTACGTTTTTATCAAGAGTTATAAAAAATCTTTCATGTTGTGTCTTAAGAGGCTGAAGGGTTAGATCAACTATTTCTTTGATTTGCCAGGCACCGTAGCGCATGAAGCCGTCAAGGTCTAAGCCAATTTCAAAGTAAGTGCGGGAATCTTTGTACAAAACCTTGCCAGAAGAAAGATCCTTAGCGGTCACTTCCAGGACCACTTTGCCCGACCAGAGTCAGCCGTCAGGGACACGGTGTCCGGCCTTGTTAGTTAAGAAGGCCTCAACGTTTATCGCAGGTACCCATTTCCCTACGCCGTATCGAAAACCTGTTATTTCCGCCTGCAGTTCAATACCTTCTTTTACAATCTCAAGATCATGCCCACCGGGGAAGCGATGGCCACGGTCTTTGGCACGCATATGACAATCCTGACAACTCTTTCTTCCACCTTGTCCCAGGTAGTTGTGGACATAACTGCCAGAGAGGGTGTTACACATTATGCTTTCACCGTCTGGAGCAATGTATTCACCATGGCATTGGGTGCAGAAAAACGCCCTTTTAAGAGAAGGATGGTACTCAGTCTCATGATCGGCT
>Ga0256840_1002781_pt1 | contig 15007 bp, 14 predicted proteins | sample 355202metaG_FD_185969 | JGI IMG/M metagenome (GOLD analysis project Ga0256840, IMG submission 185969) | Hydrothermal vent microbial communities from Mid Atlantic Ridge, Atlantic Ocean - 355-202 | ecosystem: Environmental > Aquatic > Marine > Hydrothermal vents | place: Atlantic Ocean: Mid...
CATAGGTTATCGTATATCTGAAAAATTTAAGTTATATGGAAATATTGGATATACTTATAGAGTACCTACGTTTACAGATATGTTTTATATTGGACCTACAACTCAAGGAAATAAAAACCTAAAGCCTGAGTCTGCTTTGTCAGAAGAACTAGGATTTAAATATACAACTACAAAAGTACAATTTAATGTTGCTCTTTTTAAAAGGAAATCAGATAACTTAATTGATTGGACTAAGGAAAATGAGGAAGATAAATGGGAAACAAAAAACTTTAGTGAAGTACTAACACAAGGATTTGAAACCTCAATTAATTATAATTTTAAAATTAGAAAGTATTATCAAAAAATAACTGTTAGTTATAGTTTTATTGAAGATGATATTAAAGATAATAATGTACAATTTACGCGCTATTCTTTAAATAGTATTAAGCACCAATTTAATTCAAGCATCCATTTAAAACTAAACGCTACTTTAAGTCAAAATATATCTTATAGATATGTTGAAAGAACTGATGGAGTGAGTTATAATGTTGTTGATGCAAAATTTTTGGTAAGTCTAAAAAACAATATTGAATTTTCTGTAGTAGCTAATAACATCTTCAATACTATTTATACAGAAACTAATTTAGTGCCAATGCCAAAAGGAAATATTATGTTTAGTGCAAAATATGCTATATATTAAATGTAAATAGTTGAAAATACACAAAGCATTAAATTTTAATTACTGTAAATAAAAAGTAAATTATTAATTGTAAATTGGAATTTTTAAAAGTAGCTTTATGGAAGAAAGAATAAAATCATTTGAAGAGTTTTATCCATTTTATTTAAAACAACACAGTAACAAAATTTGTAGGCTGTTACATATTATAGGAACAACATTTGTGTTAGCTATGGTTTTAACAGCCATTTTATACTTAAATCCATACTGGTTATTGTTTGTTCCCATCGTAGGTTATGGATTTGCTTGGGTTGGACATTTCTTTTTTGAAAAAAATAAACCAGCCACATTTAAGTATCCATTGTGGAGTTTACAATCTGATTTTAAAATGTATTTTGAATTTTTTTCAGGAAAAATAACATTAAATTCTGAAAAAGATTGAAGGTTTTGTAATTACAAATGCTTTTTTACGACTGTATTAAAAACTAATAATTAAACAGTATGATAAGAATTGTATTTATAACACTTTTTCAGTTATTATTTGTAGTTGAAGCTTCATCACAAATAGATAATAATTATTTAAAAGTTGGAGAGAAAGCACCTGCAATTAGAGGGGTTGATCAATTTAATTCTGAAATTAATTCCAATAAAATTTTGCAAAACAAAAAAATATTATTACTATTTTATAGGGGTAATTGGTGTCCATATTGTAAAAAACACCTAGTAAGTTTACAAGAAAATTTAGAGAAATTCATAAAAAAGGGAATATATGTTATTGTGGTAACACCAGAAAAAGTTGAAAGAATTAAAGAAACTGCAAATAAATTTAATTCTAAGTTTTCAATCATTCATGATTTTAATAATAGAATTATGAATGATTATAAAGTAGCTTTTAAAGTTACTAAAGAGAATATTCCTAAATATTTTGAATTTACCCTCAAAAGGGTTCGTGAATATAATGAAAAAGAAAACAATGTACTACCTGTACCAGCTACTTATATGATAGATAAAAACCATAGAATAAGTTATGTTCATTATAATTCAGACTATAAAAAAAGAGCTGATTTTATTAAAATTTTAAATAAAATAGAATAGTTATTATTTAAATATATGTTAATTATTAAGCTATTTATTATTAATAATATATGCATATCGCAATATAATGTTAATATTTTATTAAATATTCAATAAAAATTTGGATTGAATCTTAAAAATGTTGTACATTTGTATCATAAAATAACAACAAATACATACTGTTATGAAAGTAAGTAAAAAAATTAAAAATCAGGATAGTAAAAGAAGACTAAATACAGTCGATTTTAGAAATGCAAAAAGCGTAACTTGGAATAGTAAAAGAAGATTTGGTATATAAGATTAGAAAAAACGTTATAAATTATTTGAATTAGAAGCGATAGGTGAAGCACCTATCGCTTTTTTTATTTGAGTAATTAAAACAATTCTTCAGAGTCAATAATTATACTTTGTAAAAATTTGACTGTTTTTTTTATTTCTATATTTAAAACAGTGTCATTTTCTATAAAAGGAACTTCACTTTTATACTGTTTTAAAAATGATTCTATAAAAGGGGATGATTTTTTAGGTGCTCTAAAGTAAATTGCTTGTGAAGCATTCAATAATTCAATAGCCAAAATAGTTTCAATATTATCAACAATTTGTTTTGCCTTTGTAGCTGCATTTGCTCCCATACTTACATGGTCTTCTTGTCCATTACTTGAAACTATAGAATCAATTGAAGCGGGTGTAGCCAATTGCTTATTTTGGCTTACAATACTGGCGGCAGTATATTGAGGAATCATAAAGCCACTATTTAATCCTGGGTTTTTTACTAAAAATGGAGGTAAACCTCTCAATCCTGAAACAAGCTGAAAAGTCCTTCTTTCAGAGATATTTCCCAGTTCTGCCATAGCAATACTTAAAAAATCAAAAGCTAAAGCTAAAGGTTGCCCATGAAAATTTCCTCCTGAGATTATTTTATCAGCTTCAATAAAAATATTTGGGTTGTCTGTTACTGAATTAATTTCAGTTAAAAATGTTTTTCTACAATATTCCAAAGCATCTTTGGTTGCGCCATGAACCTGAGGCATGCATCTAAAAGAATATGGATCTTGCACATGCTCTTTAGGTTGGTTAATTAGTTTGCTTTCTTCTAAAAATTCATTTATTCTCTTGGCTGTTTTTATTTGCCCGTTGTGAGGCCTAATAAAATGGATTAATTCATTGAAGGGTTCTATTCTTCCATCAAATGCCTCTAAGGAAATAGCTCCAATTAAGTCGGCTAAATAGGATAATTTAAAAGATTTTAAAATTAAATGAACACCATATGCATTCATAAACTGGGTACCATTTAAAAGAGCCAAACCTTCTTTTGATTTTAACTTAATAGTATCCCATTTAAATTTTTTTAAAATTTCTTCACCTGAAATAAGTTCATTGTTAAAATATACTTCACCTTTTCCAATTAGCGGTAATGCCATATGAGCTAATGGGGCTAAATCTCCAGAAGCACCTAAAGAACCCTGTGTATAAACAACAGGAATAATGTCATTATTATAAAAATCAATCAGTCGCTCAACGGTTTTAAGTTGTACACCAGAATGTCCATAACTTAGAGACTGAATTTTAAGAAAAAGCATTAGTTTAACAATGCTTTTTGGAACAATGCTTCCCGTACCACAAGCATGACTCATTACCAAATTTTCTTGTAATTGTCTTAAATTATCATTGTCAATTTTTACATTGCATAAAGATCCAAATCCAGTATTTATTCCATAAATAGGAGAGGTGTCGTCTTTAATTTTTTTATCTAAATATGTACGACAGTTTTCAATTTTTTCAATAGCTTTATTTGAGAGTTTTAATTTTTTATCCTGAAAAATTATTTCATTTAAAAGGTTAAAATCTACAATTTTTGAATCAATAAAATGTGTGTTACTCATGGTCAAATTTTTGATGTGTAAAATTCTACAAACATATCAAGATATGCAAATTATTTGTTAAAGTAAAGTTGAAATAAGTTAATTGAAGAATAAATTTTATCTTTGGTGAATTATAATGAAAAACAACTATATAAATGAATAGAATATTGGTAATTATTACTATAATTACAGTGATTTCTTGCAAGCAAGAAACACCTGTAGATTACGTTGTTGTTCATGGTGAAATTACAAATAAAAGTAAAGAACTTACCTTAAATAGTAGAGATAAATCTATTAAAGAAGTAATTAGAGTGGCTGATGACGGTAGCTTTTCAGATACCCTATATTTAAATACAAATACGTACATACTTTTTGATGGAAAAAATAGCGTATTATTATACTTAGAAAAAGGTAATAATATCAATGTTTCTTTTGATAAGAATAATTTTGAAAACACGATAACTTTTTCAGGAAAAGGTTCAGCGGTTAATAATTATTTATTAGCAAAAGAAAAAGCAGCAAAAGAAATAATAGGATCTGGTACTGAAGTTTTTTTATTGGATGAAAATAATTATAAAACAAAATTTAATAAACTTAAAAGTACTTTAGAAGAACTAATTAAAGCTGAAAAAAATATTTCTGACGATTTTAAAATAAAGGAATTAAGAAATATTAATTATGCTTATCTAAACAAGTTAAATATTTATGAAATGTATCATGCGCATTATGCGAAAATGCCAGAATTTAAAATTTCAGATGATTTTTTAATTGATATGGAGAACCTTGATTTTACAAATGAAGAAGATTTTATGTATTCTTCTGATTATAAAAATTTAATTGGGTCAAATAATTATAAAAAAGCTAAGGAACTTGCTAAAAGAGATCATATTTCAGAAGCTATTGCTTTTTTAAAAATAGTTGGAGATATTCCAAATGAAACAATAAAAAATAGGTTGCTTTTTGATAAGGCTAGGTATGGAATTACATATACAGATGACTTAGAAACATTTTATAAAACCTTTATTTCAAATTCCACGAATATTGAAAATAATAAACAAATAACAGAAAGTTATAAGAAATTAAAAACAGTAGCAAAAGGTGAGCCTTCTCCAAAATTTGAAAATTATGAAAATTTCGCTGGAGGAACAACATCGTTAGATGATTTAAAAGGTAAGTTTGTTTATGTTGATGTTTGGGCAACATGGTGTGGGCCTTGTAAGAGAGAAATACCATTTTTAAAAGAACTTGAAGGGAAATATAGAGGGAAGAATATTGAATTTGTGAGTGTTTCTGTCGACAAAGCTGCTGACCATGATAAGTGGCAAAAAATGGTAAAAGAAAAAGAACTAAAAGGAATTCAATTATTTTCTGATAAAGACTGGGACTCGGATTTTGTAAAAGGGTATTTAATTAAAGGGATTCCAAGATTTATTTTAATAGATCCCAATGGAAATATTGTAAACTCTAATGCACCAAGACCCTCTGATAGTAAAGTGATTGATTTGTTTAATGAATTAAAAATATAATAATAACAAAAATAGAAAAATGAAAAAAATAATTTGGCTTATAGTAGCATTACCATTACTGGTTATATCTTGTAAAAATAATAATAAGGTTGAAGATTATGTAACAATAAAAGGGAAACTTAAATCTGGAAACATTGAAAAAATTACAATTCAAGGAAGAGGGTATTCTAAAGATATTGAAGTTGATAGTAATGGTACGTTTTCAGATACATTAAAAATAACCAATGGTGTTTTTGCTATGGTTAATGGGAATGATAGAATTACATTGTTTTTGAAGAATGGATATGATTTAAATTTAGAGTTTAAAGGTGATAAATTTTCCGATGGTATAGTTTATACTGGAAAAGGTGCGGTAACAAATAATTTTATGGAGGATAAACGCTCGTTTTATATGAGCGATTTGGCAAATCCTAAAACCTATTTTAAATTAGATAAAGAAGCGTATGAAGCTAAAGTTGCTGAAGCAAAATCTATTTTAAAAGGATTTAAAGACAAAGCGAAAAACTTAGATTCAATAATTGACAAGGCTGACGCTAGAAATGATAAAATGTTTTTTGGGTATATAGATTCTAATTATGAAAAAATGCACAGTAACATGGTGAAATTTGCTAAAGGAAAAGTATCACCAGTTTTTAAAAATTATGAAAATAGTAAAGGAGGCACAACTTCATTAAAAGATCTAAGAGGGAAATATGTTTATTTAGATATTTGGGCAACTTGGTGTGCACCATGTAAAGCAGAAATACCTTATTTGAAAGCATTAGAAAAAGAGTTTAGAGGAAAAAACATTGAGTTTGTAAGTATTTCAGTTGATAAACCTAATGCTCATAAAACCTGGGAGGAAATGGTGAAAAATGAAGAATTAGGAGGAATACAACTATTTGCAGATAATAATTTTGAATCTGAATTCATTGTAGAATATGGAATCAATTCAATTCCTAGATTTATTTTGTTAGATCCTGAAGGGAAAATAGTTGATGCTGATGCTGTTAGACCTTCAAATCCTAGATTGAAGGAATTGCTAAAAGAATTAGGAATATAGAATACATATGAGAAATGAACAAAAAAAGTGCTTTTTAAGCACTTTTTTTATTTTAAATATTAATTATTTTATGTTGTAGGTTCATTCTCTTCATTTTCAACATCTTTAATTTGTTCTTGATTGAATAAATCTAAAATTGCATCAGGTAAATACTCTAATATGGAACTGGCAGTAAATGTTTCATAACCCGTTTCCTGAATTGCAATGTCTGCAGTTTTACCATGTAAGTATACACCAAATATTGCAGCATGTTTAGGTTCGTAACTCTGAGCAATTAACCCTGTAATTATTCCAGTTAAAACATCTCCACTTCCGGCAGTAGCAAGTGCAGGATTTCCTGTAGAGTTAAAATACATAAATTCATTATCAATTATAACGGTATAAGTACCTTTTATAACTAAAATCACATTGTTATCTTTAGAAAACTGTTTGGCAATTGTTAGTTTTTCATAGTCATTTTTCCAAGTTCCAATAAGCCGTTCTAATTCTTTTGGATGTGGAGTTAAAATTGAATTCTTTGGTAAGTATTTAAGTAATGATTTATTCTGAGCTAATAAATTAATTGCATCTGCATCAATAACTAAAGGAAGTCTGTTTTCTTTGATAAATTTTTCAAACCCTAGAGCCGTTTTTTCAGCAGTTCCCATTCCTGTTCCAATACCAATCACTGTTGCCTTAGTTTTGAAGTTATAATATGCTAAAATTTTATCATCATCAACTTCAACCATTGCTTCAGGTACTGAAATTTGAATAATATTATACCCACATTTTGGCACATAGGCAGTAACTAGTCCACTTCCAATTTTAAGTGTAGCCTTAGAAGCTAATGTAATAGCTCCAATTTTACCAAAACAACCACCAATTATAAGAGAATGACCAAAGGTGCCTTTATGAGACCATTTATCTTTAGGTTTGTATAATGGTATGATTTCACTTTTTGTAGTAAAATTAATTTTTGGTTGTAAGCTATTTATGAAATCTTCATCTAAACCAATATCAATTATTTCCCAAGTATTAACAAACTCTTTATTTTCAGGTAATAAAAATGCCAGTTTTGGTGTTTGAAAAGAAAGTGTATGATTTGCTTTTAAAACGGAATCTTTTTGGGAAACAGATGTATCACCAAATAAACCTGAAGGCATATCAATTGCAAGTGTAAATACTTTTGTATTATTGATATATTGAATTAATTTTTTAGTAAATCCTTTTGGACTTCTCGTTAGCCCATTTCCGAAAATTGCATCAACAACAATGTCTTCAAAAGAAATTTCTGGAAAATTATTTTCATTGTTTATAACGGTTGGCCATTCACCAATTTCTTTAAGTCTATCATAATTAGTTAAAAACTCATCAGTCCTTTTGTCGCTAAAATTAACGATATAGCAATTTACATTATATCCGTGTTGGAATAAATGCCGTGCAATTACCAAACCATCACCGCCATTATTTCCAATACCACAGAATACATGAATTTTAATATTTTGTCCTTGCAAACGAGTGTGAAGCCATTGAAAACAAAGTGTAGCAGCATGTTCCATTAAATTAATAGAAGTTATAGTCTTATTTTTAATAGTTGCCTTGTCAACTTTTGCTAGTTGCTTGGAAGATAGAATATACATATTTGTAAAATTAATAAAAAAACCTCTCGGTAAGAGAGGTTTGGTTTAATTTTTTATCCTTTAAAAACGCCCATATTGGCATATTTTTCCATCCGCTGTTTTACCAGTTCTTTTGGCGTTAACTCTTTTAACTCTTTATATGCTTTTAAGATGGTTTTTTCAACTTCTTTAAATGCTTTCTCACGATTGTAATGTGCTCCACCTAAAGGTTCTTTAATAATGCCATCAATTAATTTTTGTTTTTTCATATCCTCAGCTGTCAACTTAAGAGCTTCAGCTGCTTCTTCTTTGTGTTCCCAACTTCTCCATAAAATGGAAGAGCAAGACTCGGGAGATATAACAGAATACCAAGTATTCTCCATCATATATACTTTATCACCAACCCCAATACCCAATGCTCCACCTGAAGCACCTTCGCCAATTACAATGGTAATAATAGGTGTTTTTAACTTTGTCATTTCTAATATGTTACGAGCAATAGCCTCACCTTGTCCACGTTCTTCTGCTTCTAAACCAGGGTAGGCTCCGGGTGTATCTAATAATGTTACAACTGGAATATTAAATTTTTCAGCCATTTTCATTAAACGGAGTGCTTTTCTATAACCTTCTGGGTTTGACATTCCAAAATTTCTATATTGGCGGGTTTTGGTATTATATCCTTTTTGTTGGCCAATAAACATAAATGATTGATCTCCTATTTTACCTAAACCACCAACCATTGCTTTGTCGTCTTTTACAGTTCTATCCCCGTGTAACTCCATAAAAGTATCACCAGCAAGTGAATTGATATGATCTAAAGTGTATGGTCTGTTAGGGTGACGAGATAGCTGTACTCTCTGCCAAGCAGTTAAATTTTTATAAATTTCTTTTTTTGTTTTTAATAATTTAGTTTCAATGTTTTTACAACTTTCAGTCATATCAACATCACTTTCTTTACCAATTAACTCACATTTATTAAGTTGCTCTTCTAACTCTTTTATTGGTAATTCAAAATCTAGATATTCCATATTTTTAGGTTTGGATGTGATTACAAATATAATGAACTTATGAATTTTGAAAGTATGTTAAGTGTTTTTTTTATTTTTTAAGGCTCCATTAATAATAACAGTAGCAATAATCAATAAGGCACCAATGTAAAATTGTGGGTTCATTTTTTCTTTATCTCCAAATATTAATACGGCTAATATAATCCCGTAAACAGGCTCTAAATTAACAGTTAACATTACGGTGTAGGGTGTTAAAAATTTCATTATTTTAACTGAAACAACAAAAGCATAGGCAGTACAAATACTACTTAGAATTAGAAGATAAACAACATCTGAAATACTCAAATAAAAATCTTCAATTGTAAATGTACTTGAAAGTAATATATATATGGTTATAAATACAACGCCAAAAAATAATTGATAAAACGTAATTACTTCGGCTTCGTGTTTTTTTACATATAATCCGTTTAAAACAGTAAATAAGGCAGATAAAAATGAAGCGATTAAGGCGTAAATAATTCCTAGGGTGTATTGTTTTTCCACATTAAAAATAATGTATAAGCCAATTATAACTAGCAAACCAAAAAATAATTCTAGATGATTGAGTTGTCTTTTAAAAAAAAGAGGCTCAATAAGCGAAGCAAATAAGGCTCCTGTGCTCATAGCTACTAAAGCAATTGAAACATTTGCTATTTTTATAGCTGAGAAAAAAGCGATCCAATGTAATGCAATAATAATACCGGTAAATAGAAATTTTAAAAGTGATTTGAGAGATATTTTTAATGATTTTTTTGTTAGCAAAATAAAAAAAAGAACAAATATTACTGCAAAAAACATACGATACCATACTAATGGAATTGCTTCAATACTAATTAATGCACCTAAAATGGCTGTAAACCCCCATATAAAAACCAAGAAATGGAGATGTAAGTAATTTTTAAATTTAGTTTTTGGCATTTTTGAAATATAAATAAATTGCTAATGCTCCAAAAATAACATTAGGTGTCCAAACCATTAAAAATGAATTTGTATCTGCTCCTGCACCTAAAACTTCTGCTATTTTTAGAAAAAACACATAAATAAACATCAGTGTAATTCCAATAGCTAGATTAACACCCATTCCCCCTCTACGTTTTTTAGATGAAAGAGCAACAGCTAAAAATGTAAGGATGTATGATGAAATAGGTAAGCTAGTTCGTTTATAATACTCAACTAAATAGGTATTTAAGTTACTTACACCTCGTTGTTTAGAAATTTCAATAAATTCTTTTAATTTAAAGGAGGTCATTTCTTTTGCTAAATAATCTACATTAACTAAATCTTTTGGAGTAAAGGTAAAGGTAGTATCTAATTTTGAGCCAAATTCAATGCTATCTCTATCTTTTAAAATAATTCTTTTTCTATAGTTAATTAATTTATAAGTACTATCTTTTTTATTCCATCTAATATTATCAGCAAATAATTTATATTTTAATTTTGTTCCTTCAAATTTTTCGTATGAAAAAGAGTAGCCTATGTTTGCCCTTACCGTATAGCTTTTTAAAAAAATATAGTCGTTAGGCCCTAGTTGCAAATTTATATTGTTAATAAAATTAGCATCTGATTTTTTCTTTGTTAAGTAGGTTCTGGTAAATTCTTCATAAATTTTATTACTACGAGGCACTACAAAATGATTCATAAATAGTGCAAAAACTGTGATAAGTGTTGCTCCAATAAAATAAGGTCTTAAAAATCGAGTAAACGATATTTTAGCAGAATGAATTGCAATAATCTCAGTATTACTCGCTAATTTTGAAGTGAAAAATATAACGGCAATAAACAATGCTAAAGGCAGAAAAGTATTTCCAAAAATTACAATAAAATTCAAATAATAGTCCTTAATAATTTCACCAACAGAAAGTTCAGAGTGTCTTAGAAACCGGTCAACCTTTTCAGATACATCAATTGCAATTGCAATAGGGAGTAATAAACTAAGTACTAAAATAACAGAACTTAAATATTTTTTTAATATGTATTTGTCAAGTATTTTCAATTACTACAATCTTTTATCTAGTTGTTTTACCATACGATTTTTCCATTCAGTAAAATCTCCTGCTAATATATGCTTTCTAGCTTCACGAACCAACCATAAATAAAAACCTAGATTGTGAATAGAAGCTATCTGTTTTCCTAATAATTCTTTTGAAGCAAATAAATGTCGTAAATAAGCTTTTGAATACATAGTATCAACAAAAGTGATTCCCATTTCGTCAATAGCTGAGAAATCATTCTCCCATTTTTTATTTTTTATATTAATAGTGCCATGTGCTGTAAATAACATTCCATTACGGGCATTTCGAGTTGGCATTACGCAGTCAAACATATCTATACCCAAAGCAATATTCTCTAAGATATTAATTGGAGTTCCAACGCCCATTAAATATCTAGGTTTGTCTTCAGGAAGTATTGCTGTAACAATTTCAGTCATTTCATACATTTCTTCTGCAGGTTCTCCAACAGAAAGCCCTCCAATTGCATTTCCTTCAGCCCCAACAGAGGCAATATATTCAGCAGATTGTTTTCGTAAATCTTTATAGGTACTACCTTGAACTATTGGAAAAAAAGCTTGATTATAATCGTATTTTAAAGGTGTTTTATCTAAATGTGTAATACAACGTTTTAACCAGCGGTGCGTCATATGCATCGATCGTTTGGCATAGCTATAATCACAAGGATAAGGCGTACATTCATCAAAAGCCATAATAATATCAGCACCAATTATACGTTGGATTTCCATAACGTTTTCAGGTGTAAATGTATGGTAAGACCCATCAATATGACTCTTGAATTTTACTCCTTCTTCTTTAATTTTTCTTCTGCTAGATAGTGAGTATACCTGATATCCGCCACTATCAGTTAAAATATTCCGATCCCAATTCATAAATTTATGAAGACCACCAGCTTGTTCTAAAATTTTTGTTTTTGGACGTAGATAAAGGTGATATGTGTTACCTAAAATAATATCAGGATTAACTTCATCTTTTAGCTCTGTTTGATGAACACCTTTTACGGTTCCAACAGTTCCAACAGGCATAAAAATAGGTGTTTCAATGGTGCCGTGATCGGTTGTTATTATTCCAGCTCTCGCGTTGCTTTGAGCATCGGTTTTTTTTAGTTCAAATTGCATAGTTGGCAAAGATACTGAATAGGATTTGTTTGGGGAATAATTATAGAGAAAGGTTCGTTATGGTTTTAATTTTTTCTTTTAAATTTTAGTTTATTGTAATCTTTAGAGGCTTCTTCTGTTTTGGAGGAAACTGAAACCATCTTATTAATTTTCTTCATTTCTTCATTTGTTAATTCTCTCCATTGTCCAGTTTCTAAACCATTTAAATTAACATTCATAATTCGTGCTCGTTTTAATTTAGTTACTTCGTAATCTAAATACTCGCACATTCTTCTAATTTGACGATTTAAGCCTTGAGTTAAAATAATTTTAAAAGTAAAATTAGTTAATTTTTCAACCTTACATTTTTTGGTAATGGTTCCTAAAATAGGGATTCCCTGACTCATTTTTTCAATAAATTGAGGTGTAATTTTCCGATTAACAGTTACCACATATTCTTTTTCGTGGTTATTGCCGGCTCTTAAAATTTTATTTACAATATCGCCATCATTGGTTAAAAAAATAAGTCCTTCGGAAGGTTTGTCTAATCTTCCAATAGGGAAAAGACGTTCAGAATGATTTATATATTTAATGATATTCTTCTGTTCTTTAGAATCTGTTGTACAAACAATTCCAATAGGTTTATTAAAAGCGATATACAATGTTTTAGGTCTGGTTTTTAAAGGTTTTCCATCAATCTTAACAATATCACCGTCTGCTACTCGATTTCCTAATTGTGTAGGTTTCCCATTAATAGTTACCCGTCCACTAACAATTAATTTTTCAGCTTCTCTACGTGAGCAAATTCCAGTATTACTAATGTATTTGTTTAAGTTTATTGAGTTTTTGTTTATATTTTCCACAAATAACTGTTTTGAAGCTACGAAGTTAGTAATTAATCTTAATTTTTAATTAATTATTATTTTTAGATAGATGTTCTTATAGGGGGGGTAGTGGTATAAATTAGGTGATTTAGCTTTATTATCTTTTAATTCTCAATTATGCAAAATAAATATAGATAGCTAAAACAATTAAACAAATAGTGATTCCAACGTGGTTTAAATATTTCCAAGGGGTAATATCTACCTGTTTTGTATAGTGTTGTATGTAGGCTTCTTTACGTGGTTTAAATTTTCCAATAAGAAGCATAATAAGCACATTTAGCACAAATAAAATAGCCATCACGTGTAAAAAATGCGGGTAATTATCTTCACCAATTATATAAGGTTTTAAAATAAACTGACTAAAACTATACAATATAACACCTGATATAATTGCTATTTTTGCTGCGATGGCAGGAACATATTTTGTAAGATACCCTACAACAATAATAGTTAAAATAGGTATGCTGTAACAACCGTTTACTTCTTGTAAATAACCGAATAAACCATCGGGTGCATTGGCAATTAGCGGTGCAATAAACATAGACAAAATAGCTAATAATATTCCAAAATTTTTACCAGCTTTTACAACTTCTATTTCAGTAGCTTCTGGTTTAAAATGTGACTTATAAATATCTATTCCAAATAAAGTTACTGAACTATTTAAAGCTGAATTAAATGAACTTAAAATAGCCCCAAATAATACTGCAGCAAAAAAACCAACCAATGTTAAAGGCAATACTTTAGTAACTAACATAGGGTATGCAGCATCAGGGTTTTTGATTGTTTCACCAAACATATGGTAAGCAATGATACCAGGTAACACCACAATTAGGGGGCCTAATATTTTAATAAATGAAGCTAGTAATAATCCTTTCTGACCTTCTTTTAAGTTTTTTGCACCTAAAGCACGTTGTATAATTGCTTGATTTGTTCCCCAATAAAATAATTGAACCAACATCATTCCTGTAAATATAGTACCAATTGGAATAGAAGATTTTGGTCCACCAAGAGATTTAAATTTTTCAGGGTTTGTTTGCATTAAAGTTGTAATTCCTTCAGTAATATTCCCATCGCCAATAGCTAAAAGTCCAAAAATTGGAATTAGCAACCCACCAATTAATAACCCAACTGCGTTAATAGTATCAGATACGGCCACAGCCTTTAAACCTCCGAAAATTGCATACATAGATCCAATAATACCAATTCCCCAAACGGTTATCCATAAAGCAGTAGTTTCTGAAACACCTAGTAATTCGGGTACATCAAACATAGTACTTATTGCAAGTGCTCCAGAATACAATACAATTGGTAATAAAACAATTACATAACCGCTTAAAAATAATGCAGAGGTAATGGTTTTAGTCATTTTATCATATCTACTTTCTAAAAACTGAGGTATAGTTGTAATACCTCCTTTTAAATATCTAGGCAATAAAAACATAGCTGTAATAACCATTGCTATAGCAGCTAAAGTTTCCCAAGCCATGACAAGTATTCCTTCTTTAAAAGCAGCGCCATTAAGTCCTACAATTTGTTCAGTAGATAAATTTGTGAGTAGTAATGAACCTGCAATAACAACACCAGTTAAACTTCTGCCTCCTAAAAAATAACCGTCAGATGTTTGTTCGTTTGTTTTTCTTGTTTTTATATAAGAAATGAAGGCAACTAATAAGGTAAATCCTAAAAATGAAAGAATTTGCATAGGTTAGTTTTTAAGGTTTATGAGATTGAGTTAATTTGATATCCCAAATGAATACAATATTTTTCTTCGAATTTAATGTTTTTCAGCGAAACTTATTTTATAAGTATAGGATAGATTTACGATTTTAATTTCATGAGAAATATTTAATCTACTTAAAACAAAAAGCCCACAACATAGGTTATGAGCTTTCTCAGCGGAGAAAGAGGGATTCGAACCCCCGGAGGTGTGACCCTCGCCGGTTTTCAAGACCGGTGCATTCGACCACTCTGCCATTTCTCCAGTGGTATGCGTTTGGAGGCGATGTTAACCGCATTCGACCTCCCGATAACTATCGGGACTACCAAGTCTCCTTTAGCGAGGGCAAATATAAAACCCTTTTTTGTTTTGCTCAAACTTTTTACTCATTTTTTTAGTATTAATTATAATAAATTTTAAACTACTTTTGATTTTTTATTTAGGATATGGATTCAGTATTAGAAATAATAGGTTTAATTTTTATTGGTTTTATTGCA
>Ga0256840_1002782_pt1 | contig 15003 bp, 19 predicted proteins | sample 355202metaG_FD_185969 | JGI IMG/M metagenome (GOLD analysis project Ga0256840, IMG submission 185969) | Hydrothermal vent microbial communities from Mid Atlantic Ridge, Atlantic Ocean - 355-202 | ecosystem: Environmental > Aquatic > Marine > Hydrothermal vents | place: Atlantic Ocean: Mid...
CAATTACGTAGAAAATTTGAAAATACTTTGGTTTCAAACATACTCAGAGTTGCTAAAAAAGAGGGAATTAAAGGTAAGATTAAAAGAGAATGGGGTAGGTTGTATTACTATACAAGTTTACCAGAGGATTTTGTGGCTAAGAGGATCGCATATATCTTTGGAGTAGTCTCTACTTCTCCCGCATTTGAATGTACGTCCGACTTAGAAGATATAGCAAAAACAGCAGAAAATCTTTCTGAATTAATCTCAAAATTTGAAAGTTTTGCTGTTAAAGTAAGGAGGGTTGGCACTCATGATTATACTTCCATGGATGTAGCAAGGTACGTTGGAGAGAGATTAAAAAACAAAACAGGTTTAAAAGTAAATCTAAAAAATCCTGATTTCAAACTATCTATTGAAGTTAGAGAAGAGAAAGCCTACGTTTACTTTAAAGTTTTCAGTGGATTTGGTGGTTTACCAGTAGGAACGCAGGAGAGAGTTATTGCTATGGATGAATATTCCTCTTGGTTTGCCTTAAGGAGGGGTTGTGACATTGATGTACCTGAAAAAGTTTTAGAAAGTTATCCACAACTAAAAGCACTATCTTGCTACAGGAGGATAGGTACTGTTGATTTATCTTTTGAAGATGTGTTAAAAAGCGACTATCCAGCTGTTTTTTGCTCCTACAGTATGGATGAAATATTAAAATTGGTTGATGTTTTAAAGAATAGAAATATGCCCGTACTAACTCCGTTAGCATCAGAAAAAATTTACAGTAAAGGTAGAGTAGCTAAACTATTGAAATCTATTTCGGAGATGATAAAATGAGAGAAGTGCAGATAGTTGGTTCTGGGGCTATAGGGTCTTTGTTTGGCTATTTTTTGCTTAAATCTGGAGTTGATATTGTTTTTATAGCGAGAGGTAGCAGATATAAACAACTAAAACAAGGTTTGAAGATAGCAGGTATAGAAAATTTTTTCGAAAAAGTTGAAGTTTATGATAAACCAGTCAGGTCTTGGCTTACCTTGGTCTGTGTTAAAAGTTATGATACAAATTACGTTGCTGAAAGTATAAGAGGTAAAACCGATATAGCTATGAGTATTCAGAATGGCATAGGTAATGAGGATGTACTCTCTTTACATGTGCCTAAGGTTATAGGAGGTGTTACAAGTTATGCAGCAAACGTTTCAGGAGATGTAGTTATCTATGCTGGAGAAGGAAAAACTTGGTTGGGCAATTGGAAAAATTGTGAAAACGAAGTTTACGATGTAGCTGAGATGTTGAGTAGAGGAGGCATGAACGTTGAAATTACAGATAAAATAGCTGAGATGAAGTGGAAAAAAGTTGCTATAAACGCAGTTATAAATCCTCTAACTGCAATAATGAAAATCAGGAATGGTGAAGTTTTAAAACTGTGGAATACAGTAAAACTTGTATGTATGGAATGTAAAGCAGTTTTGGAGAAAATGGGCATATCTATGGACGTTGAAAAAGAAGTGATGAATGTAGTAAAATCTACAGCTGAAAATAAAAGTTCTATGTTACAAGATGTTGAAAAAGGTAAGAAGACGGAGATAGATGCCATAACTGGAAAAATTTTAGAAGTTGGGAAGAAGTATGGTTTAGATGTTAGAGTTAATGAATCTCTATACTGGATTGTTAAGTACTTAGAGGGAGATCGATGATTCCGGCGTTGAAAGTGCTAATAACGGCATCTATGCCAATTTTTGAACTAAGAGGTGCAATTCCTCTTGCAATTTACTTGGGATTACCACCACTTCTTGCTTACATTATATCAGTGCTTGGAAACTTGTTGCCAATTCCTTTTCTACTAATATTTCTCGATAAAATTAGAAGTATCGCCAGAAAATATGAATTTACTTCAGGAGTTCTCGAATTATTCGAAAAAAGAGCTCTAAAAAATAAAGAAATTATAGATAAATACGGTTATTTTGGTTTAACTTTATTCGTCGCAATTCCTCTACCAGTTACTGGTGCATGGACCGGTTGTCTGTTATCATCTCTCTTATATCTTGAGCCTAAGAAGGCTTTAATTTATATAGCTCTTGGCGTGGCTATAGCAGGTTTGGTAGTTCTCTCATCAACTCTTGGCTTTCTCAGCTTAAAGGATGTATTTTTGCCTTAAATTCTGCTAATTTTTCTACAGCTTTAATATTTGCATCTCCAAATTCAGCTTCTGCAGTCTCAATTAACTCGAACAAATTTTTATTTCTAACAATTACGGTTGAATATCCATCTGGAGAACCTACACTACCAACACTAATGTCACTTTCAATACCTGTGAAATCTTGGCAAACTTTACATCCGGATGGTACTATTTCATCTAAATCTTTTACTGGAAAACTGACTTCGGAGGGATATACGTAAAACTTTCCCTTCTTTATGTCCATTTTCTCAACTGAGCTTATATCTATACCTTTTTTTCTTAAAAATTCAAGTAAATCTGGATAGTAGAAGTTCTCCATACAGAATAGGCTAATTACTAAGGCTATTTTTCTTGAAAATTTACCCATTTCTCTCTGAAGTTTTCTTGTGGCAGATACGACGCAAGGTGTTCCAACTACGGCTATTTTTTCATTGCCCCTTCCTTTTATACTTTTTAGAACTGAAAGTGGAAAAGCGTGGCTATACTTTGTCCCAGCTCCTTCCACTAATTCTTCTATGCTGTTTGCAATAATAGCCTCAGGTTTCCAATTTTCATCTCTTCTCACAATAACTGCAGAGTCTATTATATTTTTTTCCATTGCATGTGCAAGAATTTCAGTTACAGCTCCACCATCCTGTCCAGTAAATCTCTTTGATTTCATAGCTAAAATTTTGAAGTATTCTCCCAATCCTTTGTTTGGTTGATAGTTCCATCTTGGGCAAACCCTCACACAAAATCCACAGTCTGTGCAATCACTCTCCCATCCCGGGAAGTAAGGTGGAGATGAATAACTCACTATTGAAATACCCTTTACCGGACATGCAGCGACACAGGCACCACAATTACTGCAGTATCTATCCATAACAATTTTTTTTAGATTCTCAAAATACTTTCCGGGAAATTCCTTGGGTGGCTTTTTACCTTTTTTTCCCCGCCCTCTCCCCATTCCTCTACCCATACCACATCTTTTCCAACCTCTCACATTGATAAAATATGACAAAGATATTTAATTGTTTTTGCAATTTGTTAAATTTTTATGTTTTGTTTTAATTTCTCTAATTTTTCTGATATTTTATCCAATTCTTCACCTGTCACTTCCGAATATATCTCAAGAAAATCAGTTGCTACCTCCTCATCCTCTAAATCCCACATCCCAGAAAACATGGGATGAAAATCTAAAAGAAATTTCTCTATATCTTCTTTATTTTTAGCTTTTAGTTCTCCAGTTATATATGGTATATAATCATCAAAAAACGAACAATCTTTTAGTATTTTTATTACAGCATTTCTAAGTGTATTTACTCCATATTCCTTTCCGGGAGGTGAGTAAATCTTTACTATTGAGTCCATTTCCTCTTGTGTAAAAGAAAAGATTTTCTCTCTATTCTTCTTTTTTTCACATAAATTCATTAAAACTTTGTATGTTAGCTCGTCTATGTAAGCTATTCTGCTTTTTCCACCTCTTCTAAGCACAACTGAATGTAACCCATTAGAACTCTTCTTTCTAACATCTTTTTTAATTAAATTTTCTAGTTCTTCCACAGTTGCAAGAGTGGAGATTATAAGCCTAACTAAAGCGTGATGACTAATATTTTTCCTTGACATTACAGATATGTGGTGTATGTCGAAATCCAACCTCATTAACTTGTCTTTCAATCTTTCACTCTGCATGAAATTCACTCTTATTTTTGGGGCAATAATTTTTAGGGTCGAAGCGCATCCTTAATTAGGATGAGCAAAGAAGAATTGCTTAGGAGATTTAAAGGTTTAGTTGATGAAGAAACACTGAAACTGTTGTCTCTTTATGGAAGAAAAGTTAAAATAAAGGCGAGAGTTGAAAATTTAAGAATTTTTGGAGATAAAGCTACTTTGGATTTTATTAATCAGGATTTGGGAATTAGATTTAAAACTATTCTTGATATAAATTTTCCAGAACTTTGCAAACTTGGAAAAGGTGGTATTGCCATCTTGGAGGGAAAATTTTCTGGAGATTGTCTTAAATTAGAAAAAATAAAAATTTTACAAAAGTCAACTAAAAAGTTTAAAGGAACGGTTGTTGCAGTTGAAGATAAACTGTTTATTTTAAGTAATTCAAATTGTTGCTTAAGCTGTATTTATGATTCAAGTATTAGTGAGGGCACGCTAATTTCCGTTAGTGGAGCTGTTTCAGATAGTGGAGTTGTGGTTGTAGAAAAAATGTGTAAATTTTCAGAGCTTGGTGGTAGTGTTAATTTTACTCCTTTATTTGAAATCGCTAATTTTGAAGGAAGAGTTTGTGTTAAAGGCAGAATTAGCGGTATTGGTGAAAGTGGAAAATGGTATTCAGTCTATTTATCTGATGAAAATGATAGAATAAAAATGCTGATGTGTAGAAAGTTCTATGAATTCTATAGAAGAGTTGATATTGGTGATTACGTTGAAGTATTTGGTTGTTTATCTAAGGGAGGTGTGCTCTACTGCGACTTTTTTACAATTATAAGGAGTTGAAATTATGATTTATTTACCAGTTTTACCTTTAATTGCAAAATATCCTTTTTTAAGGATTACAGGAAGATTTTTGGAGTATGAATATGGATCCTTAGAAAAAATATTTTGCAATGAAAAAGCTGTTGAATTCGCACTAAGAAGGATAGAAGATGTAATAGAAAAAAAAATTACTGATTTTCCTTTTAATTTTGAGGATCTCGATTGGCCAATGATGTGTTTTTCATGTGATAGGGATTGTGTAGATTGTAGCTTTTTGAAAAACTTGAACTTTAGATGTAATGCCTGTGGTAATTGTTTTGAAAACTGCTATAAAAGTAGCACGCTGTACAGTAAATTTAAAGTTTGGGCAAAGTTTTCTGCAGTTTACTACCTATCTCTCAAAGCAATTATGAACAATTTAAGCCCTTGGTTAAGGAGAAAAATTGCTATAAATGAGGCGAGAAGGTATAGATTTTGGTTGGAAAAGGAGATTGAAAATAAGAGATATGATGTTTTGAATTACATAATGTCGGATCTCAATATATTGGCTAAGGATAACAAAGTACACGTTTCTTCTTATTTAAGGGGGGCTGTGAAAATAAGAGATGAAAAGTGGAGACTTTTAAACAGGGTTGTTTGTGGAGGGTGGGTTGAATTAACTGAAAAAGAGATTGTAAGGTTGATGGAGGAAGTTATAAGGGATAAAATTGAAAAATCTATTTCTATACCACTCCCAAGTAATATATTGGATAGAGTAAATAAAATTATATCTAAAAGTGAAATTGATAAAATAGATATAAATTTACCAGTTGATTTAAACTGTTTTCCTCCTTGCATGAAAAAGATACTTTCCGATTTGCAGAATGGAGTTAATATACCTCATACAGCAAGATTTGCTTTAACTTCTTTCTTGCTAAACGTAGGTATGAGTGTTGAAGATATAGTCAAGCTTTTCAGTTCTGCACCAGATTTTGACGAAGAAAAAACGAGATATCAAGTTGAGCATATAGCGGGACTTAGGGGTAAAGGATCTGAGTATATGTGTCCTTCGTGTGAGACTATGAAGACTTATCACAACTGTATTGCTGATTGTAACGTTTCAAATCCGTTAGTTTACTACACGAGAAAAGTCAGGAATAAAAAGTCAAGAAGATTTAAATAAGTCTATTTTTAGAATTAGGTTAGTTAACTATGGGGATTCATCATGATAACTGTATCAAGAGAAATGGTGGGAAACAGATCTACAGGTATAGATATTCTTGACAAAAAGTTGGATGGAGGGTTACCTGAGGGTAGCCTTGTTTGTATATATGCAAATCCAATAACTATGCCTGAAGCTTTTCTATATCAATTTGCTACAGTTGTAAAAACATATTATTTTATAACTTCTCGTCCAGCAGAATACGTTAAAGAGAATATAGAAAATATGGGATTATCAGCAGATAAAATAGAATTTATAGACGTTTTTACCCAATACTATATGAATGAGTACGGACAGTTTGTGATAGTGGATGCTTATAGAGATAAAGAGATTTTTGATTTTGTTGATCACGTATTAAACGAAATTCAGAAGAAAGATGAAAAATACAATGTCATATTTGATTCTATTTCCTTTTTTCTCAAGTTAAATGTTTCAATGGGTATTAAAGAGTGGCTTATAAACAAGCTCTATATACAAGCTAAGCAGACTAATAACGTTTATTATATCTACTTGATGAAAAATGTTCACCCACCAGATATAGTTAATATGGTTATAGATGTTAGTGATGTTGTTTTTGATATAGATATTGAAAGAATTGGTGATAGGATGAACAGCAGGTTGGCAATACCTAAGATAAGGAATAAAACGCCAATGCTTGAAACATTCAAATTCTATATAAGTGAGGGTGTACAGATAGACACTTCAAGGGATATAGCTTAAATAAAGCTTTATAATAAATCGATTAGAAATGAAACCAGATTTAAGAAGTATCAGAGAAGACAACTTGAAAGAAGAGTTACTTAGAGTTGTAGGTTTGTTAATTGCGGTAACTGTTTTTGGTACTTTGGGTTACCACTACATAGAGGGTTGGGACTGGTTTGATTGTCTATATATGACTGTGATTACGATAACAACTACCGGCTATAGAGAAGTTGGGAAGCTAAGTGTAGCTGGAAAAGTACTTTCTATGTTTCTTATGATTTTTGGAGTTGCCATATTTCTATATTCTGTTGATGCTATCTTACCAATTTTGCTTGAAAGAAGAAGTGAGAGGTGGAAAAAAGTGTTAGAAAAAATTGAAGATCACTGTGTAATTTGTGGTTATGGTAGAATGGGTAAAGAAATGGCAAAAGAATTGAAAAAAGAAATTAAAAAAGTAGTTGTAATAGATATAGACCCGAACAGAGTAGAGAACGCAAGAGAAGAGGGTATAATTGCTATTCAGGGTGATTGTACTGAGGAAGAAGTTCTTGAAAAAGCTGGTATAAGAAGAGCGAGATGTATAATTGCATGCACAAACAACGATTCCATAAATGCTTTTGCGGTTATGATTGCTAAGGATCTGAATCCAAATATTTTTGCTATTGCAGTACTTAGAACGCCGGGAGGTGAAAAGAAATTAAAAAGAGCTGGAGCAGATATGCTTCTTTCACCATATCACGATTCCGCAAGAAAAGTGTGTGTCGCTGTAACAAGACCTACTGCTGCCGATTTTATAGAAATTATTGGTAAAATGGGTACGCTAATGCTTGAAAAAATGGAATTAAAAAATAAATCTTTTCATGGACTATCTCTTAAAGATACGAACATAAGAAAGTTAACTGGATGCATAATTGTCGCAATAGAGAGAAACGGGAAAATAATATTTCCGGATCCGGATACAAAAATTTATAAAGGAGACATCTTGTACGTTCTTGGTAGGGAGGAAAGCTTGAAAAAAGCTTATGAATTGATTGTTGCACAACAGTTTTCTACAGAGTGAGTGCAGTTAAAGTATGAAACTTGAGCATCTGTATTGCACGAGATGTGGTTCAGAATTTGATATAGTTGTTAGGAGAACGACTGGCTATTCTGGTACACTGCATATACCAAATCTGTATTGTCCATTTTGTGGTGGAAGAAGGCTAATAAAGAAGCAAGGCATGTTTTTCAGAGATAAACTTTGACAAGAAATACTTCTCCTTTGTAGTTGATTAGTTTTAATTTTAATTCTGGATTGAAGTCCAAGTACATGGGCCTTATTATGCAGTTGCATTTACTAACTTTTGCACACTTCAATATATCCTCCCACAACTCCATAGGTGGTCTAATAGAGTAGATCACATCTGCTTTTTTACATAAATTAATTAACTCTTCACATGGATTTCTTATGTCACATCTTATAAAATCTATATTTTTTTCTGTATAAATTTTCTCAACTTCTCCATTTAAATCGCAAACACATAGAATTTTTCCCTCTTCTTTTAACAAATAGGCTATTTTGTAAAAATATCCAGCACATAGTTCTACCGCTTTTCCAAATTTAGATATAAATTCAGCTATAATCTCTGGGCGCACAATTTATATTAATTACTTAAGATAATAAAATTAATGCTATCTGTGATAATTAGGCAATACAGATCTAAAGACTATTGGGATGTTTTACAAATAGATAAGGAAGCATTCTCTCCGAGTAATGCAGCTTATGATGTTTACATATATCTTAAATACGGTAGTGCTATATTTGTAGCAGAATTTAACGGAAAAGTTGTAGGGTATATAACTATAATGGATCTTGGAGAAAAAGCGAAAATTATGTCTATAGCTGTTAAAAAAGAGTTTAGAAGAATGGGCATAGGTTCAAAGTTAATTGATGAAGCAATTAGGTGGTGTATTTTGAATGACAAAAAAGGATTACTGCTTGAAGTTAGAGCTTCAAACATTCCCGCCCAAAAATTGTATAAAAAAAAGGGATTTAAGATAATCGGTATTCATCCAAGTTACTACAGTGATGGGGAAGATGCCTATATAATGTTACTCAACCTTGAAGAGCAATGACTCTAAGCAACTCCTGTACTTTTTGGTTTTTCAAAGCCTCCTCTGGGGACAAATCTTTAAATATATCTGAAAGACCTTTACACAATGTTATTATTGCTTTTTTATGTTCTGCTTTACTCTTATGGATATGTACGGGTTGAACCCCAAGTTCTTCGTACTTTCTAAAGTGCCCATTTGCAATTCCAGCCTCCTCAAAAAATCTTTTCATGTGGAACAAAGTCAGATGCAAAAGCACAAGCTCTTCCTTATGCATTCTCACCACCTGCTGCTAGCAGCTATCTTCAAATCACTCATAATGTAAAAATATTTTTCCTTTAAATTAATACGTATACATACAATGACATACAAATTAACATTATAAATAATTATATTTATAAACTGTAGTAAAATCATGAAATTAAATGAAAATCATTAAAGCTTTATAGTTTTATTGTTTTATAAATCGATAATGAACGTTTTGCTAAGCAGAAAAGATACGATGAAACTTTTAATTCTAACAGAACTTGTTAAAAATAGAGATTGTAGCCAGAGAGATATAGCTAAAAAATTCGGATTAACTCCTCAAGCAATATCTGAACATTTTAAGGACTTAATCTCTGAGGGATTGGTAATAGTAGTTAGAAAAGGATACTATGAAGTTACAGATAAAGGAATAGAATGGCTTACAAAAAATTTAATGGATCTACATTTATTTAGCGAAGAAATGGTAAAAAGACTATTTTCTAGGTCAATAGTTGCAATAGCTTGTGGTGAAATTAAAGAGGGGGACGAAGTAACTTACTGGTTTCAGGATGGATACGTTTATGCGAGAAAAGAAAAAGGTAATGGTATCGCTTTAACATCTGCAATGGATGGGGAAGAAGTGCTTGTAAAAGCTGTTAAGTGGTTTAAACCTCCTAAGAAAGGGGAAATTATCGTAGTTAAGGTGCCAGATGTCAGTGAAGGAGGGAGTAGGAAAGTAAATATAGAAAAATTAAAAGCTCTAATAAAAAGTAAACCGAGAAGTTTGGTAGTTGCTATTGGTGTAGAAGCTTTGGTTTCTTGTAGAAAAGCAGGTGTAGAACCGATTTTTTTTGGTGCTAAGGAAGTTTGCGTAGAAGCAGCACATCAGGGTAGTGGTGTAATTATAGTATGCACTGAAAACAAACTAAACGATTTACTAAGAAAATTAATAGATGAGGAGCTTGAATTTAAATTGCAGGAATTCAATGAGACATGTACATAAGTAAGAATAACATTAGAAACATCAGCCCCATCATTGCCAACATAAAATTTCTCTGTCTCTTTCTCTCCTTTTCTGCTTCGATCTCGCACTCTTTACTGCAGTAAATTTTATCCGGCTCTATAGCTTTTCCACAAACTATACAATGTCTGTGAGGTATAATTCCGGGCATGTGTTTTTCTTAACTACAAACAATATAAAACTTGTTACCAGCAAAAAATCTTTATTTGTTTTAGCGTTTTAAATATTATGGATATTTTTAGAGAAGCTGGAAGAGATGTTAAATCCTGGATTGTTAGTGAGGGCATTTTTAAGCAGGAAATTCAAGATGAAGCGGCTGAGTGGCACTACGTAGTAGAGTTTCCATTGGAAAGCGGTCAAGTAAGCGATATTATATTACCTAAGGGCAAGGATTTCATACTTGTTGTTAGTGGCTTAGTTTTTGCTGAAGAACACTATAGAGCATTACACAATCAACCATTAAATAAGAAAAAGGAGATTATATTTAAGTGGAAAATGGATTTACTTTTTAGAAAAGCTGAATTTAGAATGATCCCAGATGATATATCTATCCAAAGAATAGATTTCTCTATGCCAATATACTTGGAAGAACTAACTAAGCCAAAATTATTTGAAGCTTTAAGAGAGGTTTTTAAATGCAAACTATACATAATCTGGCAGTTGAACCATCTATTTGGAGATAACAGAAGTTTGGAGGCTATGTACTTATGACTGATACCGCAATCTTTAGACCAATAGGTGTGGTGCACAACTTAATTGATAAATTACCCGTACAACCTGTTTTTGCAGAAGAAGACTACATTGCTAAAATCGAAATTTTTCTCGAATATGCTAAGGGATTGTACAAACTTGAAAAGTTCTCTCATATAATAGTGGTTATGTACTTCCACAAGTCTAAGGGTTATAACTTAATAGTCAAGCCACATTTTGATGATGAGCTGAGAGGTGTTTTTGCCACCAGATCTCCCAATAGACCCAATCCAATAGCTATATCCACAGTTAAGCTTGAGAAGATTGAGAAAAATATTATTTATGTAAAGAATTTGGATGCCTATGATGGGACACCCGTATTAGATATAAAGCCGCATTCACCTCTTGTAGATTGCCCGGAAGCAAAAAACCCTAAATACTGTTTCTCAAGAAAAACAGAACGATGAAATTCAATGTAAAAGAGTATAAGAACTTAACTGAAAAAGACTTTGAACTTGCGTGGATAAAAAGTGTTGAAGTCCTTGGAGATAATAGCTTAAACGAAAAGTATCCGAGATTGCATATCCCTTTTGGTAGAGAACATCCTTTATTTTCTACGATAAACAAGTTAAGAGAAGCTTACCTTAGACTTGGATTTAGTGAAGTAGTAAATCCACTAATTGTTGAGGATATTCATGTAAAAAAACAGTTTGGTAAAGAGGCTTTAGCTGTCCTTGATAGATGTTACTATCTCGCAACACTACCTAAGCCCAACATAGGGATTTCTGTTGAAAAAATAAACTTGCTTAAAAATATAGTAGATGTTAATGAAAATGATGTAGAAAAGCTAAGGGAAGTATTACATAGGTTTAAAAAAGGGAAAATTGATGGAGATGATTTGAGTTATGAGATAGCTAAGGCTTTAAATGTTGATGACTCTGTTGCAGTCAAAATTTTAAATGAAGTTTTTCCAGAATTTAAAGATTTAAAACCGATACCGGGAAGTTTAACATTGAGAAGCCACATGACAACTGGCTGGTTTATAACTCTCAGTGAGTTAGCCAATAAACTACCATTACCTATAAAACTCTTTAGCATAGATAGATGTTTTAGAAGGGAGCAGGGAGAAGACGCAACGAGATTGTACACTTACTTTTCTGCGAGTTGCGTTGTTGTTGATGAGGATGTTAATGTCGATATTGGTAAGGCAATAGCAGAGGGATTATTGAGACAGTTTGGTTTTAAAAAGTTCAAGTTCAAACTGGACGAAAAAAGAAGTAAATACTATATTCCCGGAACTCAAACTGAGGTGTTTGCATATCACCCTAACTTGTCTTCTAACTCAAAGTATAAAGATGGTTGGATTGAGATAGCGACATTTGGCATATATTCTCCAACTGCTTTAGCTCAATATGATATAGAATATCCTGTTCTAAACTTTGGTCTTGGTGTTGAAAGATTGGCGATGATCTTGTATAATTATTCGGATGTTAGAAAGTTAGTTTATCCTCAGTTTTATGAATTAAAACTTGAAGATATTGACATAGCGAGAGCTATAAAAATAGACTCCCATCCTATAACTGCCGAAGGTATGAGTATAGCTAAATCTGTAATTAAGACTGCTGAAGAAAATGCTGAAAAAATAGCCCCTTGCTTTTTTGAAGCTTGGAATGGGCATATATATGGTAAAAATGTTAGAGTTACAGTGTTTGAAAGAGAAAACAATACAAAACTCTGCGGTCCAGCTTATGCTAATGAAATAGTTGTTTTTAATGGCAGTATATATGGGCTACCAAGAAAAGATAAGTGGAAAAAATACTTTGATGAGGGTGTATCTACTGGTATTAGATACTTAGATGGTTTCGCATATAAAGTGGCGAGTTTTGCTGAAGAGTGTGCTGCAAGAGGTGAAGGCGGCGAAATAAGAGTTAGAGTAGTAGAATCAATTAGTGACATAAACTTGAAAATACAGGAGAACGTTAGAAGATACATTCTTTCCAATAACGGCAAAATAGACGTTAGAGGACCTATGTTTTTATCCGCAAAAGTAGATGTAGAGTAGAGTTACTAACATTAGCGAAAGGGATATATACTCACAGAAATTAAGCCTTTGTTGAGCTCCGGTGGTGTAGCCCGGCCAATCATACGGGACTCTCGATCCCGTGACCCGGGTTCAAATCCCGGCCGGAGCACTGCATTTATTTTCTGCTTCTCGCTGATGTAACTTTTGATTTCCCTAAGTATCAGTTTTTCCTCTAAAAACTCACCCTTAAGAACTAAATTCTAAGGATGGTATTACTCTCATCTAACCGTGCTTTTTCTAAGGTATTTTTTTCAACATTTTTAAGATATTTTAAAGTGTTAATAATGTCTTTAGTATATTTATTTGGTAGCACTTTACTTTTAATCATAGGCTCTAGGAGATGTTTTGGAAATGCTTTTGAACTGTGAAGCGCGCCAATAAAATACCCAACAATTGCGCCAATAGTGTCACTATCTTTGCTATGGGTTACAGCTTCAATTAATGCATTGTAAGGCAAATCAGCACATTTCATTAATGTGTACAATACTACTGGCACAGTTTCGAGCAAATAAGCACCAGAACTGACTCTGTTGCTCAACTCCTTTAGACTCCAGTTTTCTTTAAGTGCAGTGCTAAGAACGTTCTCAACAAAATACCATGCTGGACCTTTATACCTAATTTCCCCGTATCGAGTTGTATAGTTTGAATTATCTCCTTCAAGCTCTCTCGCAACCGTGATATATTTCTCCAACCACCATTCAGATTCTGGGGCCATTCTCATCCTGAAGCATTCCCACAGCAGACTGGTAAAAGCCACTGCGGACGAAATTGCGAGTTTATCATGGTACACTAAATATGTGGTTACTACTGCATCACACCAAAGCTCTTTAGAGGGGTTCAGGAGATGGGGAATAACAATAGGTGATAGACGCATTAGAGATCCATTTCCTGCACTATTAACTCCGGCTAAATACCATGGCACTTTTAAATCTTTGTAATTTTTGATGAATGACTTCATAGTTTTTCCAATTCCAGTAATTCTTTCTTTTACAAACACATCTGCTAATTTTTTCGGATCAAACCATCCATTTCTTAAAAACACCTCCAATGTTAAGAATGTAAGTTGAGTGTCATCTGATATATGTGCTTTTGGATGAAAACCTTTAATCAATCCGTATTTCTTTAAAACTGATTTTGGAGGAATTGATTCAAACTTTATTCCCAAAGCATCACCTATTGGTGTTCCGAAAAGTAACCCCTCGACTTTGTTTAGATATAATGTTTCAATTTTATTAGGTCGGGTATAAAGAAAGTCTGAATGTTCTATAGTCAACAATCTACGATCAAACAAAATTTCCATAATACATGAGTTCTTGGTGCACTCCTTCAAATGGACATCTATATCAAATAAGTTTGTTGTCATCTTTTAAAGAAATTACTCTATGAATCTAATTAAATTTTCCTTTAAGGTGTCTCCAATCTTACCACTCAGCCAACCTCTGTAGTACCTTCTTCTCCTTAAATCCCAATCTTACGAGTATTGCTATAAGAAGTGCGTTAGCATAGATGAATTTCGCAACAGATTTGTAAATCTGAGTATTTGTCCATAAATAGCTCTTCTACTACGTGTTTCGCGAATAAATTGTATCGTTGATTTTATTTTCAGGCGAAATACATTATAAAGGTTGGGGTCGTACTTAATAACTTGCTCAAACTCATGTTCTCCTTCAATCAGATTACTGGAGCAATTTGTACAAGGAGGCTGTCAGAGAGGTTTTAAGAGAGAAAACAAGTAGTTAATTTTATTTTAGGATTATACTTAAGGAAACGTAATGAAGTTCAAAGTAGTTTTAGAGGAGGCGGAAGAGGGAGGATACGTAGTTTATGTTCCCGCTTTACCGGGATGTGTTTCTCAGGGAGAAACTAAGGAGGAAGCGATAGAAAACGTCAAGGAAGCGATAGAGATTTATCTTGATATCGATGATGCGGAGATCGAAGCGGAAATTAAAGGGAAGAATGCGGAGATTATCGAGATAATCCTCTGAACTTTCAATCCTCTTTTATACTGATGTTGTTATGAGGCTTCCGGTAGTATCTGGGGAAAATGTTATTAAAGCTTTGCACAAAGTCGGCTTTAGAGTCGTCAGACAGAAGGGAAGTCACGTAAGATTGGAGAAGAAAACCGAAAAAGGCACAATTAAAGTTACAGTTCCCTTACATCCAGCCTTAAAAAAGGAACTTTAAAAATTATACTGAAACAGGCTGGACTAAGTGTTGAAGAGTTTATTAATATTGCTTTAAAGAATTAGTATTAATTGTCTTATATATTATTTTTTAGCAGTTTTTCTAAATATAAATATATATCAGAGCTTAAGCACAGTTATACCCAACAACCTAACCACCCTTCTTTCTTCAAG
>Ga0256840_1002783_pt1 | contig 14996 bp, 10 predicted proteins | sample 355202metaG_FD_185969 | JGI IMG/M metagenome (GOLD analysis project Ga0256840, IMG submission 185969) | Hydrothermal vent microbial communities from Mid Atlantic Ridge, Atlantic Ocean - 355-202 | ecosystem: Environmental > Aquatic > Marine > Hydrothermal vents | place: Atlantic Ocean: Mid...
GCTTCGCCGCCGGCGGCAGGAAACCTGTGGGAGTGCGCCTGCTGGCCGGACCCGACGTGGCCGACGAGGCGCTTCGCTCCACCACGGTCCAGCAGATCCGCATCCCGGCACGCTCTTTCAAAGAAGGCAATGTCAAGGGCGCCATCCTCGAGGTCAACGAGCGTCTCTACCATGAGTGGCTGCGCCACTGCCGCACGGTCACTCTCCGCGGCCGGGTGGTCTGCCGGCGCCTGGTCTGGGACCGGATCGAACAGCAGTACGTGGTCTGCGATGCGCCGGTGCAGGGGGCGCTGGTCACCGCCTTTGACGTGGACCGGTACTGGTGGTGGTACCGGAGGGACGAGGTCGGCTCCGATTACACCGACCTGAACGGCAACTTCGAGATCAGCTTCCGGTGGTGCTGCTGGTGGTGGCGTCCCTGGTTGATCCGACAGTGGCAACTTGACCCGGCCATTGTTGAAAGAATCCGCGAGCTGGCCGAACAGGCCGTGCTCCCCGTCCCCATCCCCCGGCCGGACCCGGTCCCGGATTTCACCATCTTTGCGCAGATGACGGCGGAAGCCACGGCCGTCAGCGCCCCCTCTCTCCTGCCGGCCATGGGCCAGCCCCCGGACCAGGCCGGGTTCGTCGCCCTTGGCGAACAGTTGAAGGAGCTCCTGCCCGCGGCCCCTGACCTGGAGAGGATCCATATCTGGCCATGGTACCCGCTCTTTGACTGCAGCCCGGACATCCTCTTCAGAGTGACCCAGGACTGCGGCGAAGGCGAGACCGTGATCTACACCGAGGACACCGGCAAGACCCGCTGGAATGTCGGCACCGAACTGAACAACGTCGTCCTGGTGGCCAATGAGGCGGCCTGCTGCAGCCCCTTCTGCTGCAACGATCCGCCGGACGAGGACTGCCTGGCCGTCTACGGCCTGGGCTGTACCACGGCCTATCCCGTCGAGAAAATCGAACAGGACGCCACCGACCCCCTGGCCGGGTATGGCAACCCGGGCAGCATGGACCGGCCCTTTGGCGGTACCATCGGCATCCGCGGCGTGTTCGGCGATGGGAGTGAAATCGACTACTACAAGCCGCAGCGCCGCCGCATCTCCCCTGCCCCCACCGGCTGGGAGGACATGCCCGCGGACGAGATGGCCCGGTTCATCAGGCGCCATTACATCGGGCCGCCCTGGCCTTTCTTCCTGAACGAGACAGTCAAGCCCATCGTTGTCGCGGGAGAAACCGTGCTCAGGACCATCTACCGTTTCCGCAAGGAGAATCCCCAGGTCGTCCCCTTTGTCGATCCCGCCAACGGCGACATGCTCATCAACTGGAAGACCGCCGATGACAGCGGCAATCAGGGCAGCCCCATGCCGGGCCTGCAGGACGGCCTGTATGAACTGCGCCTGGTCGGCTACCGCTATGACGAGGAAAAAAAGGAGCTGGTGGACCAGCAGATCATGGCCCTCTGTCCGGCCGAGGAGGATGAGATCGATCCGGCCCTCCATGCCGGCATGATCCTGCGGCTCGACAACCGCTCCTGGTCACACGCCGGCGGCACCGTCCACGTCACCACCGGTGAGCCGGACTGTGACTTCCCCGACATCTGCGCCGTGGTGGTCAACGAAGCCCCCGGCCTGCCGCCGGGCCGGCAGCAGGAACGGTGCATCGACGCCTGCGGCATCGCCCGGGTCAGGGCCGGCGATACCATCACCATCCATTTCCGGGCCAGTGACACCGACGGCCACCTGGAGCAATATTCCCTCACCGCCCACTGGGGCGAGAGCAATTCGTTCAACGTCCTGGCGGCAGGAACCCTTGCCGCTGATCCCGATCCCCTGGTGGGTCCCGGCTACGGCCAGACCTTTACCGGCAGCCAGGGGGTGCACCGGGCCGGATTGCCGGCCACCGACCCGGAACATGACCGGCCCTTCTGGTACGGCGGCGACTTCAAGGTGACAGTGACCGTCTCCGACACCGCATTTCCGACCTGCTGTGCCTACCTGCTGCGGCTCTGGGTCTGGAAGCGGACCACCAACGGCTGCACCTCGTCCAGGCATTTTCACAACAACCTCTGCGAGTTCAGCTTCACGGTCATCCGGGAAGACCTGATCGGCTCGCCCAACGATCCCTCCTGCACCGAGATCTGCCCGCCGGCCGGAGACCAAGGCACAGACCGGCAGGAGTGACACCGGGTGGAAAACCTGTTCTGGGCGACCATTGCCATCCTGGCCACCTGGCGTGTCACCCACCTGCTGCAGACAGAGGACGGGCCATGGGATCTCCTGGCCCGCCTCCGGCAGCGGGCCGGGGGCTCCATGGGGGGCAGGCTGCTGGACTGTTTCTACTGCCTGAGCCTGTGGGTGGCCCTGGTGCCGGCCCTGCTGCTGGGCAGTGACTGGTGCCAACGCCTGCTCCTGTGGCCGGCCCTGTCGGCAGGCGCGATCCTGCTCCAGCGGCTGACCCACCCGGAGGAACTGGACATCGAACCGCTCTATTACGAACCACCACCGGAAGATGAGGAAGAAGATGAGCTGTTGCGGCAGGAAACGCGGACAACGGGAGGCGGCACCGACCAGGACACCACCCCGCCGGCGCAGTCGGCCGGCCAGACCTGAGAGGCGGCCGCATGCCGGTGATGGCCGGCCGTCTGTTCTGGTCGAATACACCGGCCGCACCATGCTCACCCTGCGCGGGCCGGTGACGGGCAGGATCTACCGGTTCCGGGCCGAGGGTATGGTCCTGCCCGTGGACCGGCGCGACGCCCATCACCTGCAGGCCGTCCCTGCTCTCCGCCGCCTGGACACAGCCGCAGCCCGCGTTTGACCAGGTTCTTCTAGCCTCCGATCCGGGACATCCTGCCGTGGCAGCCGCCGCCGTGCTCCCTGAGGCGCCCCTCCATCTGGTGGCCGCGCGGCTTGTTGCGGATGGCGGTGAGCAGGGTCTCGCGGATCATCTCGTCACTGCCGCCGGAGCGCAGCACACTGCGCAGGTCGGTCTCCTCGTCGTGAAGCAGGCAGGAGCGCAGCATCCCCTCCGAGGTGAGCCGCAGCCGGTTGCACCGGTCGCAGAAATGATGACTGATGGGGCTGATGAAGCCCAGTGACCCTGCCGCGTCGCCGGCCAGGCGAAAGACCCTGGCCGGTCCGTCCGCCCTGCCCCGCTGCAGGGGAATCAGTTCGCCCGCGCCGCTGACCCGGGCCATGATCTCGTCGGTGGCCATGTAGGTGTCCCGGCTCCAGCTGCTGGAGCTGCCGATGGGCATGAACTCGATGAACCGCACCTGCAGGGGGATGGAACGGGAAAGCTCGGCAAAGTCTTCCAGTTCATCGTCATTGATGCCCCGCATCACCACCATGTTGAGCTTGACCGGCGAAAACCCGGCAGCCAGCGCCGCCTCGATCCCCCGCCACACCCGGTCAAAACAGTCCACCCCCGTGATACGGGCGAACCGCTCCGGCCGCAGGCTGTCCAGGCTGATATTGACCTTGGTCACCCCGGCCTCGACCAGGCCGGCAGCAAAACGCTCCAGCAGCACACCGTTGGTGGTGATGCGGATATCGTCGAGCCGCTCGATATCGGCAAGCTGCCGGATAAAACGCATGATGTCCCGCCGGACCAGGGGTTCGCCTCCGGTCAGCCGCAGTTTCGAGATCCCCATCGCCACCGCTACCCGCACCACCCGCAGCAGTTCCTCGTAGGTCAGCAGTTCGTCATGGGCGAGTTTGCCCAGGCAGCCGTTCTTCTCTTCCTCCGTGACACAGTACATGCAGCGCAGGTTGCAGCGATCGGTCAGCGACAGGCGCAGGTAGGAGATGGTCCGGGAAAAAAGGTCGGTCAGGGCCGGGCCGGGGTCGTCAATGTGCGTGTTCATGAGGTTTCGGTTGACCTGGAAAAAAATTGGTGTATATCCTGCGGTGGTCATCTCCTCTCACCGGGAGGCGACCAGGGCGGGGATCGGCGGCGCGTCGTCGGCCGGACAACCACCACACTGTGGGGAAAGTTCGGACTCGGTTCCTGTCCAGGAACAGACACTAGTTACCATTGAAGCTCCCTGATTGCAACACGGGTCATGCCGGATGCGTAAACCAGCTCCCATTTCACGAAAGTTGCCAATAGCGCCGAACTGTTCCCAGGATGCTCATACTCGCCATTGAAAGTTCATGCGACGACACCGCGGCCGCGGTCCTGGAGGACGACCGTGTCCTGCGCGCAAGTGTCATCAGCAGCCAGTTCGATGTCCATGCCCGCTTCGGCGGCATAGTGCCTGAACTGGCCTCCCGTCGTCACATCGAAGCCATCTGGCCGGTGGTCCACCAGGCCCTGGACGAGGCAGGGGTGGAGATTGCCGACATCGACCTCATCGCCGCCACCCGGGGCCCGGGACTGGTGGGCTCCCTGCTGGTGGGATTCACCTTTGCCAAGGCCCTGGCCCTGGTCAGGGGGATCCCCTGCGTGGGCGTGGACCACATGGCCGGCCATCTCCTCTCCATCCGCCTGGAACAGGAGTATCCCGCCTTTCCCTACACGGCGCTGGTGGTCTCCGGCGGCAACACATCCCTCTTCAGGGTGACCGGCCCCACCACCTTCGCCCTGCTCGGCCGCACCCGCGACGACGCCGCGGGCGAGGCGTTCGACAAGGTGGCCAAGCTCCTTGACCTGGGCTATCCCGGCGGTCCGGCCATCAGCGAAGCGGCAGCCCACGGCGACCCGGAGGCCATCCGCTTTCCCCGGGCCTGGCTGGGCGAGAACAGCCTGGACTTCAGTTTCAGCGGTCTCAAGACCTCGGTGGTGAACCATGTCCATCGCTGCCGGCAGCTCGGGCAGCCACTGGCAGTGGCCGACATCTGCGCCTCGTTCCAGGAAGCGGTGGTGGAGGTGCTGGTGGAAAAGGCTGTGCGGGCGGTCAGGCAGAGCGGCTGCCGTACCCTGGTGCTGGGTGGAGGTGTGGCCGCCAACCCGCGCCTGCGCCGGCGGATGCGGCAGCGGTGCCAGGAGGAGGATATCGTCTGCTGCACTCCCAGTCCTGTCTTCTGCACCGACAATGCGGCCATGATCGGCATTGCCGGTTACCACCGCTACCTGCAGGGACACACCGTCAGACCGGACGCGGACGCCTATTCCAGATCACCCCTCAACTGACCGCGATGCTCAACCTCAGCCGCACCATCAGGTATTACTTCCTCCGCTTCACCCGGCTGCGCGGCGACCCCCATTCCCTGGCCCTGGGCACCGGTTTCGGCGTCTTCATCGGCATCGTGCCGCTGATGCCGATCCAGACCATCCTCCTGGTCCCGCTGACCATCCTTCTCAGGATCAACACCCTGGCAGCCCTGATCGCGGCCACTGCGGTCTCCAACCCGCTGACCTTCATCCCCCAGTACTACTTCACCTGGAAGGTCGGGGACATGCTGCTGCCGGGAAGAATCAGCTGGGAACAGTTGCAGAGTGTACTCCACCTGATCCGGCACGAGAGCCTCTGGCAGGGCATCCAGACCTTTCTCCACCTGGGCTTCAACACCATCTCTGTCCTGCTCTGCGGCGGCACCCTGATCGGCCTGCCTGCCGGCCTGCTGGTCTATTATGCTTCCCTTCTCTTCTTCATCAAGGTAAGAAGAAAGCGGATAGCCAAACACAAACTCGACTGAGCGATCACAGCCCATGCCTTATCAGGACACCCGTACCACACTCCGGCAGCAGGGACTGGCGCCCAAGAAAAAGCTGGGCCAGAACTTCCTGGTCCACCGCCATACGGCCGAGCGGATCGTAAGCGCGGCCAGAATCCGGCCCGACGACACCATCATCGAGGTGGGCGTGGGCCTGGGCGCGCTGACAGTGCCGCTGGCCGAGGCCGCAGCAAAGGTCATCGGCCTGGAGGCCGATTCGGGTATTGTCAGGATGCACGAACAGCGCGGGGACCTGCCCGCAAACGTCCGCCTCGTCCATGCCGACATCCTGAAGGTGGACCTTGCCGGGCTGGTCACCCGGACCGGCGGCCGGCTCAGGATCATCGCCAACCTGCCCTACTCCATCTCGACCCCGTTCATTTTCCGTCTCATCGACCACTGCGGAATCATGGGGTCCGCCGTTGTCATGCTCCAGAAAGAGGTGGCCCGTCGGCTGCTGGCAAAACCGGGCACAAAGGAGTATGGTGTGCCCGGGGTGCTGCTGGCGGCATGTGCCGCCACCGAGCCGCTGCTCGAGCTCGGGCCCGCCGAGTTTCATCCCAGGCCGAAGGTGGACTCCATGGTGGTGCGGATCACCTTTGACCCGCCGCCGGAGCGGGTCGTCCGGCTCGGTGACTTTGACCGCGGCCTGCTGCGCCGGATCGTCAACGGCGCCTTTGGACAGCGCCGCAAGACCCTGCTCAACGCCCTGGCGGCTACCGGCCTGGTGGCCGACAGGAAGCAGCTCGCCGCCTGCATCGGCAGGGCGGGCGTCGCGCCCGCCATCCGCGCCGAACGGCTGGAGATCGAAGACTTCGTCAGGCTGTGCCGCAGCATCGGCACGGCCATGGAGAGCGGCAGATGTGCATGAACAACGCCCCGATGAGTGTCCCGGCGCGACAGATGCAGGACCTGGCGCTTTTCTTCCCTGGGCGCCGCCTTCACGGAACCCCGGGTTCAATCTCTGTTTTCAGGACGGACCGGCGATGAAATGGGACCTCCGCCGCACGGCAAGATACCACTATCTCCGCTTCAGGCGCCTCCAGGGAGCCCCCTCCTCGCTGGCCGCCGGTTCCGCCATCGGCGCCGCAGTGGCCATCACCCCCACCCTGCCCCTGCATACCATCATCATCGTCGCCCTGACCCTGATGCTGCGGGTCTCCACGGTGGCCGCCATCATTGCCGGCACCATTGTCAGCAATCCCCTCACCTTTGTGCCCCAGTACTACCTGGCCTGGAAGATCGGAAACTTCTTCCTTCCCGGCCGCCTGAACTGGACGCGCATCCAGCAGGTCCTGGAGCAGCTCCAGGCCCAGGGGTTGCTGGAGAGTCTCCATACCCTCAGCCACCTGAGCATGGATGCGATCCTGGTGATGATGACCGGCGGCATCATCCTGGCCATCCCCACGGGGCTGTTGACATATTTCTTCACTTACTGGTTCTTCACCAATCTCCGGCTCAAGCGGCAGCAGAAACACCTGCTCAACCACCGGTCCAGGTAACCCCGAAGGAAAACAGTGGTCCCATGCAGAACTTTGTCTTTCATGTCCCCACCAAGATCCTCTTCGGCCGCGGCACGGTCCCGGCAATCGGCCCCGAGACAGCGGCCCTGGGAACCAGGTGCCTGCTGGTCTTCGGCCGCGGCAGCTGCATTCGTTCGGGTCTCCTCGACCGGGTACGGGCATCCCTTGCCGATGCCGGAGTGGAGATCGTCGAACATGGCGGTGTCCGCTCCAACCCCGTCCTTTCCCATGTTCGCGAGGGAATCGACCTGGCCAGGGAGCAGCGGGTGGAGGTGGTCGTTGCTGTCGGCGGCGGCTCGGTCATCGACGAGGCCAAGGCCATCGGCGCCGGCAGCCTGGTCGCGCATGATGTCTGGAAGTTCTTCACCGGCCGCAGGAGTATAAGAAAAACCCTGCCCCTGACCACGGTGCTGACCCTGGCCGCGGCCGGTTCGGAGATGAACTCCGGCATGGTGATCACCAACGAGGAGACACGGGAAAAATTCGGGACCGGCAACCAGCTCCTCTATCCCAGGACCTCCATCCTCGATCCCGAGGTGACCTTCACCGTGCCGCCGGACTACACCGCCTACGGGGCCGTGGATGCCATTGCCCACGTACTGGAATTCTACATGACCACCCGGGACCCCGACACCCCGGTCCAGGACCGGATCATGGAAGGACTGATCGAAAACGCCATGGCCGCCTGCGACCGCTGCCTGGCCGAGCCGCGCGATTACGGCGGCCGGGCCAACCTGATGTGGACCGCCACCCTGGCTCTCAACGGGCTCACCGCGGCCGGCCTGGGCCGGGTCGGCTTCCCCATGCACATGATCGAGCATTCGCTCAGCGCCCTCTACGGGGTGCCGCACGGGGCCGGCCTGTCCGCTGTCATCCCGGGCTGGCTCACCTGGCACAGCAGGCAGGCACCCGGCCGTATTGCCGGCCTCTGCCGGCGCCTCTTCCCCTTTCCCGACATGGGGCGGTGCAGCGAGGAGGAATTGGCGGCCCGATTCATCACCGTCCTCCGCAACTGGTTCGGCAGGATCGACAGCCCCGCCTCCCTGCAGGAGCTCGACATCCCGGCAGACCATATCCCGGAAATCGCCCGCAATGCCATGGCCCTGGCAAAGATCTGGCGCCTGGGCGACTACACGCCGGAGATCATCGAGGAGATCCTGCACCTCTGCCGGTAAGCAACAGTTCGCCGCCATGGGCAACCACCTTGAATTGCCGGTGCTTTTTGGTGAAAGTTCAGCGGTGCGTCATCTGTGCGTGATCGTGACTGACCGACTGGCAAGCGTGGACTCCGGATGGCGTGCCGCTGAAGCTTTACCACTGTTTTCCGCTTTCCCGGACCCCTGCAGGCAGCAATACCGACGCTGCAGGATCAGCAGAATTGAAGCCCTCCATCACACTGATTGAAGGAAGCTGCCACATTGTGTGCAGCATTGCAACAGCTGCTGAAAATCGCATGACAATTTGTCTCCAGTACGTTACAATTGCTGCAATTTGACCGCTTTTTTTCCGTAAGTTCCCTGTGCTGCGTGCATTCCCCGGAATCACGGCAAGGGATTTTCCGGGCATTGCCGCGATACAGATCCGCAATCCCTCCGGACGGATACAGAGCGTCGCCACCGGGCTGCACCAACAGATACCAGCGCCTCAACTGACCCTGACGACTCGATATGACCCTGAATATACCACCCGCCCTGCCCGTGACAGCGAACTGGCTCAGCGATTTCGACCGCTACCTGATGGGCGAAGGCACCCATGAGCGGGCCTACGAGAAGATGGGGGCCCACCTGGTCACCATGGAGGGCAGGGAAGGCGTCGTCTTCTCGGTCTGGGCACCCAATGCCCGGGAGGTCTCGGTCATCGGCGAGTTCAACGGCTGGGACGGCAGGCACCATCCCATGCACTCTTCCGACTCGGGCATCTGGACCCTCTTCATCCCGGGCTTGGGCGAGTACACGGTCTACAAGTACCGGATCACCGCCGCCGACGGCCAGGTCTTCGACAAGTCCGATCCTTACGGCTTCTTCATGGAGGAACGGCCGCGCACCGGTTCCGTGGTAGTCGACCTGGAGAGCTACGCCTGGCAGGATCGGGACTGGATGGCCGGCCGCGCCGAAAGCCAGTCCCTGGACAACCCCATCTCCATCTACGAGGTCCATCTCGCCTCCTGGCGCCGCCTGCCGGACGAGCGCTGGGGGCAGCGCTACCTCAGTTACCGGGAGCTGGCCGAGGCCCTGATCCCCTACGTGGTGGAGATGGGTTATACCCACATCGAGCTGATGCCCATTGCCGAGCATCCCTTTGACGGCTCCTGGGGATACCAGGTACTCGGTTTTTTCGCCCCTACCAGCCGATTCGGCACACCGGCGGACTGCATGTACTTCGTGGACCAGTGCCACCAGAACGGCATCGGCGTCATCCTGGACTGGGTGCCGGCCCACTTTCCCAAGGACGGCTCGGGGCTCAACTATTTCGACGGTACCCATCTCTACTCCCACGAGGACCCGCTCCAGGGCGAGCACCAGGACTGGGGCACCCTGATCTTCAACTACGGCCGCAACGAGGTGCGCTCGTTTCTCATATCCAACGCCCTGTTCTGGCTTGACAAATATCATATCGACGGTTTGCGGGTGGACGCGGTGGCCTCCATGCTCTACCTGGATTATTCCCGGCCCGAAGGCCAGTGGGTACCCAACAAGTACGGCGGCAGGGAGAACCTGGACGCCATCCATTTCCTCCGCAGAACCAACGAGGTCGTGCACGGCAACTTTCCCGGCATCCTCACCATTGCCGAGGAATCCACCTCCTGGCCCATGGTCTCCAGGCCCACCTACCTGGGCGGACTGGGCTTCAGCCTGAAATGGAACATGGGCTGGATGCACGACACGCTCAGCTACATGGCCAAGGATCCCCTTTTCCGGCGCTACCATCACAACCAGCTCACCTTCGGCATGCTCTATGCCTTTCATGAAAACTTTGTCCTGCCCCTTTCCCACGACGAGGTGGTCCACGGCAAGGGCTCGCTCATCAACAAGATGCCCGGTGACGACTGGCAGAAATTCGCCAATCTCAGGGCCTATTTCGGTTTCATGTGGACCTACTCGGGCAAGAAACTCCTGTTCATGGGCGGCGAATTCGGCCAGTGGCAGGAATGGAACTATGACAAGGGGCTGGAATGGGAGGCCCTCGAGGCCCCCAACCACCGGGGACTGAAACGGTTTGTCCGGGACCTGAACCTGGTCTACCGAAGTGAACCGGCCCTGTTTGAAAACGATTTCGACTGGAGCGGATTCTCCTGGATCGATGCCAACGATTCCGACAACTCGGTCCTCTCCTATGTACGGTATGCAAAGGACCGCGAGGATTTCCTGGTCGTGGTCTGCAACTTCACGCCGGTGGTGCGGAAAGCGTACGAAATAGGTGTTCCCCGCGGCAGTTCCTACCGGGAGCTCATCAACTCGGACCTCGAGGTCTACTGGGGCAGCGGGGTACGCAACCAGGTCCCTCTGCAGAGCAGCGAACGGGCCGTGCACGGCATGGACCACTCGCTTACCCTTACCCTGCCACCGCTCTCAACCCTGATCCTGAAACCCGTTGAATAATCAGCAACCGATGTCATTTCCTCAACTTCAGAACCAACCCACAGGACAAGAAGCCGCACTATGAAGCCACGTACTATTATTCTGATCGTTATCGGCATACTGATTTACATCCTTCTTGCCACCTATCACGGCTCCAGGCTGAAAAAACATGCCCCTGTCGCCGAGACCGGCCATGTCGAGGCCACCAGTGAATACGAGGCCAGGGTCAACAGCCTGCGGGACAGGGTGGAGACCTACCGGGAGCGCTTGGCCACGACCAAAAAAGAGGTGGCCGGCCTGAAGCAGCAGCTCGAGGCATTACGTGCCGAACGGGACAAGGCCCTGGCGGAACGGGACAAAATCCGGCTGGACAAAAAACGGCTTGCCGAGCTGGACCGGGAACTGGCGGCGCGCGATACCAGGATCAAAGAGCTGGAGGAAAGGCTCAGGAAGGGCGAGCAGCAACTTGCCACCCTGCAGCAGCAGCAGAAGAAGGAACTGGAAAAGCTGCGCAACGAGATGATCCAGCGGGATGATCGCATCGCCCAGCTCAAGATGCTGCGCAAGACCCTGGCCGCCAACTACAGCCAGGTGCAGAACGAATTGCGCCAGGCCAGGGAACAGATCGCCTCGCTGCAGAAAAAGGCGAGAAATCTCTCCAGCGCCCTGAACAAGGACAAGACCGTGGCCGAGCGGCTCCAGGGGCTGGAAAAGCAGCTCAGTGCCACGGAAAAGCAGGTGGCGCGGGCACGACAGGAGAACGACGAGCTGCGCAGCCGACTTGAAGAGGCACAGAGCGTGGCTGCGCGGGTGCCGGAACTGGAGAAGGCACTGGCAGGAAAAAGCGAGGAACTGGCGGCGGCAGCCGCGCAGATCAACGCCCTGACCGACCAGGTCCGGCAGACCGCCGACGACCTGGATACGGCGCGGCAGACCATTGCCAGGCTGGAGAAGGCACTGGCAGGAAAAAACGAGGAGCTGGCAGCGGCATCCGGGGAGATCAACGCCCTGACCGACCAGGTCCGGCAGGCCGCCGACGACCTGGACGCGGCGCGGCAGACCATTGCCAGGCTGGAGAAGGCACTGGCAGGAAAAAGCGAGGAACTGGCGGCGGCAGCCGCGCAGATCAACGCCCTGACCGACCAGATCCGGCAGACCGCCGACGACCTGGATACGGCGCGGCAGACCATTGCCAGGCTGGAGAAGGCACTGGCCGATTCCGAATCGGCCCGAAAAGACGCCGAGGAACTGGCAGCCGACAAGGAAGCCTCCATCGGGCAGTTGCAGGAAGAGCTCCAGGCCCGAATCGCCGAGATAGGTAACCTGAAGGCGCGGCTCTCCGATGCCACCTCCCAGCTCTCCCTGACCAGGAACGCCCTGAAGAAGGCCAATCTCAAGGCCGAGGCCATGCTCCGTTACGGTCAGGAAAAAGACAGGATGCTGGCGCCCCTGCAGGAACGGATCGCTGCCCTGGAAAGCGAGCTTGAACAGAAACAACAGGAGGTCGAACGGGCCGGAGAGGAGATCGCCGGCCTGAAGGAAAAACTCGCCCGGCAGCCCAAGGCCATGGCCAGTGTCGAGGCTGACCTGAATGCCGCCAGGAAAGAGATGGAGGAGAAGGAACGCGAACTGGTCCGGTTGCGGGGTGAACTGGCCCGGGCGCGCCAGGACGCTGACGACTATTTCCGGCAAGGCCAGGACCTGGTACGACGGGTGGCCAGCCTGACCGAATCCTCCCTTATCCTCAACAACCAGATCAAGGACCTGACCGGCAGGCTCGGCACCGCGACAAGGACCATCGAGGAGCTGCAGGCAGCCCTCACCCAGACCAGGGAGACGCTGGCCGCCACCAGGAAACAGCTTGCCGGGGCCGACAAGGCAAAAGAGGCGCTGCAGGCGCAGGTGGAGAAACTGACCGCTACCCTGGCCGACCGGGAAGACAAGATCAGAGAACTGTCCGGGGCCATCGAGGCTGCCGGCAAGGAGAAGGCCGAGCTGGCCACCCGTCTCGAGGCGGCAACCAGGGCGGCCGCAGAACTGGAAAGCGTCAAGGCCGAACTGGAAAAGAAGAATGCGGCCCTGGACGAGGCAGAAGCCAAGGTTGCACAGCTCGCCGAGCTGCAGGCCGAGCTGGAGCGGCTGAAGACCGAAAACCAGCAGTTGAGCGCGGGCATCGGGGAAAAAGAGAACAGGCTGGCCGAACTGAACAAGGAACTCGCTGACCTGAAAGCGCAGCAGCAGAGCCTGACCACCGAGCTGGAGACTGCCCGGGCCGCCGCCCAGGAGGCAGAGCAGTTGAAGACAGCCCTGCAGGAGAAGAGCGAGGCCCTTGCAGCGGTCCAGGAGCAGCTCACCGCTGCAGAGGCCAGTGCCCAGGAGCTGGAAAAGGTCAAGGCCGAGCTGCAGAAGACCGCCGAGGAACTTGCCACGGCCCGGACAGCCGGCCAGGAGCTCGAGCAGGTCAGGGCAGAGCTGCAGAAGAAGACCGAGGAGCTCACCGCACTGCAGGAACAGTTGACCGCGGCCCGGACAGCCGGCCAGGAGCTCGAACAGGTCAAGGCCGAGCTGACGAAGAAGACCGAAGAACTCGCCACGCTTCAGGAACAGTTGACCGCGGCCCGGGCCGCCGGCCAGGAACTCGAGCAGGTCAAGGCAGAGCTGTCAAAGAAGACCGAGGAGCTCACAGCACTGCAGGAACAGTTGACCACGGCCCGGACAGCCGGCCAGGAGCTCGAACAGGTCAAGGCAGAGCTGACGAAGAAGACCGAAGAACTCGCCACGCTTCAGGAACAGTTGACCGCGGCCCAGGCGGCTGCCAGGGAGTTTGAGCAGGTCCGCGCCCAGCTTGAGGAAAAAACCGCCGCCCTGGCCCAGGCCAAGGCCGATGCCAAGGCTGCTGCTGAAAAGATGCGGCAGGTCGAAGAAAAGGTCCACGCCACCGAGGCCAGGGTCAAAGAACTGACCACTGCGCTGCAGGAACGGCAAAAGACCGAGCAGCTCCTTCAGGACAAGCTCTCGGCCGCCCTGGCCAGGATCGATGAACTGAGCAGCGCGATCAAGGAAAAGGAGCAGTCCGCCAGGAAACTCCTGGCGGGCCGCCAGGAGATGGAAGACAAGCTCAAGGCGCTGGAACAGCAGGTGACCCGGCTCTCCTTCCAGGTCAGCGAGAAAGAGGGGTTGCTGGCCGCCATGCAGGAAAAGCTGGCCGCGGCCGAGAACACCAAGCAGGAAATCGCGCAGAAACTTGCCAAAAGCCTCAAGGCGGCAGCCGCTGTGGCCGCCCTCAAGGAGTCGCTGCAAAAGGCAACCGGAGAACTGACCCGGACAAAAAACGAGGTGCAGGAACTCAGGGCGGCCAGTGAAAAGCTGCAGGCCCTGGAGGAAGAAACCGCTCAACTCAAGGAAGAACTTGCCCGGAGCCGCCAGCAGACCAGCGAACTCGAAGGCAGGGTCAGCAGCCTCCAGGACGAACTGGAGGCCCTGCGCCGGGAAAAGGAGGAGTTGCAGCGAAAGGTTGCTGACAGTGACCACGACGGGGTCTCCGACGCCGATGACAAGTGCCCCGACACCCCGGCCGGTGTCAAGGTCAATGCCGAGGGCTGCGAACCCGACAGTGACCATGACGGGCTTGTCGACCGGCTGGACCTGTGTCCGCAGAGCGCGCCCGGTGCCGAGGTCGACCAGTTCGGCTGCGCCAGTGACGGCCGGATCATTCTTGGCGGCGTGACCTTCGAACCCGGTACAGCCGACCTGACCGCTGCCTCCATGAAGAGCCTGGACAAGGTGGTGCAACTGCTCAAGGAACACCCCGAGATACGGATGGAGGTGGCCGGCTACACGGACAATATCGGTGAGGCTGCCCGTAATCTCAAGGTCTCCGAGGCACGCGCCAGACGGGTACTCAACTATCTGGTGAGCAAGGGCATCGATCCCGCACGGCTGGTGGCCAAGGGGTATGGCGAGGCTGATCCGGTGGCCGACAATGCCACCCCGGCCGGCCGGGCCAGGAACCGGCGGGTGGAGCTGCACAAGATTCCTGCTGCAACAGAGGAGGAGGCAGCGACTCCGGCCCGGCAGTAAACCTTTTCGTTCCAGCGGTACACGAACATAAAAAGCCCCGTAAGCGCTCACAGGCAGCGCATCTTTGCACGGTCGCGTTTGTCCGCATAGAGGGGCTATAGCGAACAAACGCGCCTGCACAAATATGCACTACCTGTGAACGCTTACAGCTCTGAGGTTGTGAA
>Ga0256840_1002784_pt1 | contig 14995 bp, 23 predicted proteins | sample 355202metaG_FD_185969 | JGI IMG/M metagenome (GOLD analysis project Ga0256840, IMG submission 185969) | Hydrothermal vent microbial communities from Mid Atlantic Ridge, Atlantic Ocean - 355-202 | ecosystem: Environmental > Aquatic > Marine > Hydrothermal vents | place: Atlantic Ocean: Mid...
TGCTTCTGAAATTGCTAAACAGATGAATATTGGTCGTTCAACGGTGTACAAGTTGTTGCAAGAGGAAGAAAAATAGATAAATAGAATTCCTTAGCGTACGTTTTCGTACCATTGGGCTTCAGACCCCAAGGCATACTTAGCACTCTTTGTTCCTTTTTTTACATCATCAATAAACATTGGCTCATAACCAGAGATGGATTCATATCTATTAAAAGCATCTGCCCATTCTTGGCTTAAATAAGTTGATTTCTTAATCATGGTTCAACAACTCGTATTCTTCTACACATTGCTTAGAACAACACACCTCACCTTGCTCTACATCAACACCGTCTTTTTCAAGAAAGTACGTTGAGCAAGAAGGGCAACGAGCAATTTCTTGTGGTCGTGGTTCGTTGGGGGCTTCGCCTATCCAGCTAGGTTCTGCATTCACGGTCATGCTTCAACCTCTATTAATATTTTCCTTTGTACTCGTTGTTGGTCACTTAAAAATTGAACAACCCAAGTTTGTAATTGTGTATCAGGGTCAAGCCCTACAAATTCTACCAATTTAGCTTCGCCTTCTGGTTGCTCTTGTGTTAAAGGCATTTGATAGATTGTAACGACTGTACCAGCTATCATTTTAGAAGCTGAATAATGAAGTTCTGAAAAATCGACATTGAGTTTCATTTTGTTTCAAGTCTCCCAAGTAAATAAGTAAGCATTACCTGTATGTCGCTCATTTCCTGCTATTTCTATTTCAAACTCATTGGGTGCTGTTTCGCGTACTTCACCATAGTAACCTTGTTCAAGATTATCATAAACAGTAAGCCACTTGTCGGCATCATCACCGCCTACTGGTTGCCAATCTTTGATATTACTGTTTTTATGACTTGATACAAAGTCCTTAGAGATTTCTATTTTTTTACTATTATCCATTTCTATACTTAAAGTGATTGAATCAGACATATTATGAATTATCGTTATCAATTCATCTTTAGTAATTTCTTCTCCTTTATGTGCCACTGCTTTAAGTTCTTCTTTCATAAAGCGAAAAGAAGATTCATATTGACCACACATATAAGGATATTTAGAACCTTCATGTTTAAGCTCACGCTTATCTGCATCTGCTTCAACCTTTGGAATGTTAATTTCTATCATTTTCTAGCTTCCTGTAAGAATGTAAGTTATTCACCGCTTTACTACCTCTAACCCTTTCAATATAAGCATCCCAATCAGACCATGTTATTCTTTTATCGTTAGCATTTACCATGTGGGCTTTCAGGGCTACTTTTTCTTTTCCTGCCCTTTGTGATCTGATTGCTTTACAGGCTGATTGTGAAGACAAGGCACGGGCGTATGATTTCCACATATATTTGCCTTTTTTTGGGTCGGTAGCTGTCACCAACCAAGTAGGCATTGGTAACGTGTAGCGTTCCCATATTTGCTCGTTAGTCATTACTCGCTCCAAAGTTTTTCTTTAGTAATGAAGCTTCTAATATCTTGACGTTCTGATTCGAGTAAATCAAAAACTGTTAAGCTACCTGCTTTACGAAGTGGGTCATTGTCGCTATAACTTGCATCATGCTCAACGCCTATTTTATCATCAACAAACCGTGCAACGGTTGGAATGTGAGTTACTAAGAATTCGTGATTCATTTTAAACCTTGTTGTAATTCTCTAAAGTCTATATTATATAGACTCAACTAAATAAGGTCAATATTATATTTACCACATGATAACTAATAAAGAAATAATAGATAGCTTATTGCTGACCACTGGCTGTAAAGATCGGGTTGAACTCGCAAGCTACTTAACAGAAAAATATAACCAAAAAATTACAAAACAAAACATCAACCAGTTTGAAAAGCCTACCAAACCAACCATCACTGGTATTTTGTTGCGTGAATCGTTAGAAAAATACAATTAACTCATTAAAATCTTATCGGGACCAATAAAATATATTTGTTAATTATGCTAAACTAAATCTAACAATTTAAGGATTATTCAATATTTTTAAATTGTTTTTCCAGAAGTAACTGTTTTTTATAACTTTAATAAGGATTAAAAATGAAGATTACAAAGATTACAACAATGAGTCGCGCTACATGTAGAACTAATGGATGCAATAATACTCCAGATGATAATGGTGGAATATATTGTCTTATGTGTAAAGCACAGCAGGGAATGTAGCGAGTAAAAAGATGCTAAAGAAATGTGCCCAATAATAGGCACATTTCTTATTATTCACCAATCCAAAATGGTTCTTTGTTATCTATTGGCACGATTAACACCACACGCCATACATTTATAATAATTAGACCGACCACGGATACCTTGATGATAAGTAGTCATTCCTCCACAATTATGACAAAACTCATTACTATAACCTTGATACCACTTCCAAAGATTTATTGAACTCCATAAAAACCACATAGCACCTATAATAAGCAAGGCAATAAATGCTTTAGGAGCAAAAATCTTAGAACTATCTCCTAACCCAGCGAATAATGTAGATGACAAAGTGTTAGGTACAAAGTAACCAAAAAAGAATAAAGCCCCTAATGATAAAAAAAATATAAGAACTGGTTTTACATAAAGCCTAAAAAGCATCCTATCGAGATTCATTCATACCACCATTTAATTAAGTTTCAAGAATATCTAACTGTGAACTGTTAAGTACGTTATAAACACTGGCTACCGATACACCAATCTCTTTAGCAATCTTTGGCTTACTCATACCTGATTCCAGTAATTTTAGCATTTCAGGTTTTTTAGCTTGTGCAGTTGGCTTTCGACCTTTGAATTTACCTTGTTTTTTAGCTCTGGCAATTCCTTCTAATTGTCGTTCCTTTCTAATGTTGGTTTCAAACTCTGCAAAGGTTGCCAGCATTCCTAGAAAAGCTTTACCAGTTGGAGTGCGAGTATCTATATTCTGATCGAGTACCAGCAGATTAATACCAGACATTTCTAGGTCATGCACAATATTATGTAAATCTCTTGCAGATCGAGCAAGACGGTCTATTTTCGTGATAACTAACGTGTCACCTTCCCGCATATAATCAAGACAGTCAGCTAGTGCAGTTCTACCTTTTTTTGTAGTCCCGCTTTTTTTCTCTGAAAATATTTTTTCACAGCCAGCAACTTCAAGTCGTTCACTTTGCAAAGTGTGATCTTGATCGAGTGTAGATACTCTCGCATATCCAACTAAAACACCTTTTGCCATTTTATACCCTATTTTCTAAATAAACTTTAAGAGTTGGTTAGAATATCTTACAAGAAGTGAAATACCAAGTCTAAATAGAAGGTTTTAAGCATAGGTTAGATTTATAAATAGAGTATGCCCTAAATGGAATGAAACAAACCTCTATGAGTTCTGTTTCAAAATAGACTAGGTTTATTTTTTATTTTGCGTGATCGAGGCAGTAAAGACGTAAGGTGAACTATTAATCTTCATTCTTCACCGCTTTAGTATAGTGCTTGTATAAGCCCTCAATGTGATCTGCTGATTCAGTTAATAGATATTTATCATCTGTTTTACAAGTTTTAGCCATTGACCTTAGTGAGTTAGCTAATTCGATTGAATCACTAAACTTACTTAAAGTATTATCATCTTTTTCATTGGTAATATCTGATAAATATTGGGTTCTATTTTTTATGAGTTTTTCAGTGTATTTATCAACCAGTAACGGCATTGAATCACTTGCGCTTTCAAGCATATATTCAAGTTCAGATTTTTTTATTTTATATTTCCTGCATAAATCATTGTCTGTAAATACCCACTTATTGGCATCGTCATAAATCCAATAATCACAAAATAATAGCCATGCCTCTCTTCTTGGTAAATATAATTCATTAGCAAAACATTCTTTATAGTTTCGATTTGATAAAATATTTTCAATTTCTTCTAGTGGTTTATCTTCAACCTTTGCCAACTGCTTTGCAAAAGGTTTGTAATTAGTGAAACGCACAATTTCAATATCATCAACTGAAAATTGCACTTGTAACAAGTCGAGTGTTTTTAAAATTGACTGCCATTCTTTAGTTGTTTTAGCCTCACTTTTTAACACTCTTTTATCAAGGATTATTTTTGTGTGTTTGTTACAGTACCATCTTTCTTTTTCAAACAATTCAATAATAGAGGTTGTTTTACGGTATTTTTTTTCATTATAAAATGGGAAGTTTCTAGTTAGTTTACTTGTATTCACCCCTGCTTTAAATTCTGTCCTTGAATTAAAATTGTGAGTGTTAATACAGCCCTTTTCAGCACATTGCTTTGAGTGATAGAAACGACTGTTTGTATTTACAACAAAAATAAGATTATGGATATTTTCAATATCGTATTTTTTTAGAATTTTGTCAGTGTTTATTTCAAATAAATCACCTTGCATTTTCCAATAATCAATACATACTTTCTTCGCATCATCATCTGCATTAGGGTAAATCTCTAATTCAATATTTTCTAGCCAATCAGGTAAAATCATCATATTTCCTTTTTTATCGGTGTGTGATATATTACCGCATAAGGAAATATATTACAATGGATTAAGTATTATGAATGATGTGGATAGAGTGGTAAAAAATCAATTCCTGTTTAAAATGGAAAAAAAAGATTGGACTAAGAAAGAATTAGCAGAAAGATGGGGCGTACAAGAAAGACAGATTACAAATATTATTAATACACCAAAGGTTAAAGACTATGATGCTTTGAGAGGATTACCAGATTATTCGTTCAATCTAAATAAATATGAAGAGCTTATAAAATTTTGCCACTGGGGAAAGTGGACTATGAAAAACTTTGAAACAGCATTTTTTAAATATCTGGTAATATCGCTAGAAGCAGATAAAGAAGATAGCAAAACATGGGTTTTCGACGCATCTTTGGCGTTCCATCTACTTGATATTATTTGTTTTGAAATTATAAATACGCACTATCGCTCAATGGAAATGTTTGAATCCTATAAACAAAAAATAGAAAGTAGCGTTTTTTCACATGATGATAGGCTCTTAGCCTTAGTTCATTTCATCAATGAAAATTTCTATGATGCTTTCCCCGACTACTTTTATGATCTAATAGCAAAAAAACAGAAACAGTCCGTAAATGATAAGTATAGAAATATTTTAGATAACAAATAAGCCCCTCTAAATAGAGGGGCTTATTACCCTTACGCTTCATAGCCAGCGGGCATTCTGATGATCTGTATTATTTCAACAGAACCACGTTTTTTTAAAAAAACGGTAAAAAATAGGTTTATTCTCTTTTTTACAATAATTATATGCTTAACTATAGCACATAGAGCTTAAAAGATTGATTTAAAAAATCATAAGGATATTACAGCCGTATGAATAAATTCATAAAATCATTAGTACCTAAACAACTTAATTACAATACCAGTCACGTCCATAATGATTCAAAGATATTCTATAACACTCTATTTTTGATTAACTTCACATCGCTACTTATTGCCTTAGCATTTCTACTAGCAGGCTTATACTTAATAGTTACCTTGCTCGACACCCAACCAGCAAATGTAGATACTAAAATTGCTAAGATTGGGACAAAACTATTATTGATGGTTGCTCTTTTCTATCTCGCTATACCTAATATCATTAATTTAATAATGAAAAAATACGTTAAAAAAACATAATGTAAAAGCCAAATGTTAATAATAAAATCAATCCGAACATTAAGCCAAAGCTTAATAGTTTAAGCCCCCTATTCTTAGATTTTAAGAGCTTAATATCTGCTTCTGAAGCCAACTTCCTATCTTCTAATAATCGTATTGATAAACTACTTTCTTTGACTTCTTTTTCTAATAAATTAATATTGTTGTTTAGTGATAGTGAAGATTCAAATGCCCTGCTTTCTTCATTGAAGCTACTTGCGAAGTTTCCCGGTGTTGGGAATGATTGTGCCGCATATTTGTCTGCAAGTGTAACTCGGTGTGAATGTCCTAGAGCCGTAAAAAATGGACAGCCTACATCGAGCAAAGATTTAACAACTTCTGAATCATCCCATACGTCCATCGAATCATCATCACCACCCCTAACCACCGCAATAGCGCCTACAATATTACTGGTATAAGGATCTTCTTTTAATTTTTTTAGTAAACTAAGAACTTCACTTTTCTGACTCACTTTTACAATCGAGCTTACTACTTCTATACCTTCCGTATTCAATGTTGCTATTACATCATTAATGGCTGTTTCTGTACCTATCAATAATAAACGCTTTGTTTGAAACTCCCCTATCAGTGAAGACAAAGGCTTGTTGTTGTATTTAACTAAATCTTTACTCGTTAGTATTGTGCTTTTCTTTTGTCTTTCCCAGCTCCCGATAGGAGATCCATTAATCATTATCTGAAGATTTGTGCCGTGGTTGTTTGTTTGTAATGTCACTAGGCCATTGAACTCGATAGCTGCCCCTTCGCTTGGCGTGTCTTCTGAAGCACAGCACGCTCTAATCTTTTTCCCTGAACCCAGCAAATCAAAGTAGGTTTTTCTATCATAAGGCTTGATATTTGAAGCTATTCCTTTAACTGTCACACCTTCAGGTATCTCTTTCCAAATTTTACTATTACCTACCAATGCAAGCTTTTGTAGAAGATTGTCAACAGTGTATAGCATAAGAAATAATTACCTAAATAGATTATAATAAGTGCTTGTTAGTTATCTTAATTTAACAATACCTAGAGGTCTAATATGACAAATAAAACAGTATACGTTAAAAGTGATTTTGATTGCGCGCTTATGCCTGAAACAAGCTATGTAGCCACGGGGGTAATGAAGAGTAAGTTCTTTGGTGGTGAACGAGAAGAAATGACAGAAATCACCAGAATGGTTGAATCATCAGAACTATCAGATTCACGAATAGACGGCACAAAATTAAACAAAAATCTCAATAAAGAAATAAAACAATTAAATGATGATGGCTACGAGGTAATAAGCATTACACCTATTAGCTCTGGTAATTATAATTACCACCAGATACAACCCGAAGAAAAAAATGCGGTTGAATATGGGTTTGCTTATGGGTATAGCTATACCGAGGGTATGATAATTCTTGCGCGTAAAGAAGATCAAATAGTTAAAACAAGCCCAAAATAAAACCCATCCGAAGATAGGTTTCATAAAGGGTTATTTTTAACTACTTTACGTCTGTTAAATTACCAAACTTCTTTACAAAGTAGAAAAGTGAATAGATAAAATATCCAATAGCTAAAATAGCCAGGACTGTTAATACGTTCATAATCATAATAGTTACCTACAATTTCTAAGCTTACGCATATAATACAGCGAAATGCGGATAATCTCCATGGTGATGTATGTAGCGACTATTAATCCACCAATAGCTACCATAGAGTCAAATGTGTTATTAGCTATAATGCTTTGATAAGTCCAAATAGAAAGACCTGAATCTGTTACAAGCATAAAACCAAAAAACAATCGTAAAAATCCAATAATTTCTTTTAGTTCATCTTTATTTGACATAGTGTTCCTCTTAAAGTTGCATAAAAAGGAACAATAACCCGATGGGATTAGTGTTCCCATCTACAGGTTGGAATTCAACCAAGCTTTTTAAGGCTTGGTTGTATTAAGGTTAATGATCTTTATTTTTCGACACAGGTTTTTCATAAGTTGCCCATGCGATAATACACATTACTACAGCTAAAATAGTTGCTGCAACTGTAATGACTTTTGTACTAAAGGCTACCGTTGTTACTGTTAAAAATAACATTATTTATTCTCCTCGTCTTTTACAATTAAGACAGAAATAAAGATCAATATAAAAGCTAATATAGTGAGATAAATCTCAACACCAGCCATTCTTTTAAATACGATGCCAAGCAAAAGTCCAAGACCTGCTTTGCTACCAACATCACTAATTAATTTACGTCTTGCGACAGTAAAATGAGCAGCAATAAAGTTACGAATAACGTACTTTAGATCGTTCGATGAAAATTTCATGTGTATTACTCCAATATATGAAACACGTAAGGAGTAATATTATCCAATGGGATAATTACTCCCAAAGGGTTAGTTTAAGTGCTGGCAGGATTGCCTATCTTCTATTCTGCACCTATAAAGATATTCACGATTAAATCCGTAATCGAAAACGGTTTAGCATCCCTATTATACCATAATCAGCACATTTCTTAAAATCAGCCCTTACAGCAACCATTAAAATTTTTATTTTTATAAGCTCTAGTATTTCTATTCATCGCTTCCCTCTCTTTTTGAAGTAAATTTATGCTACACTAGCATAAATGAGTGTAGGGAAATTTAATTCAAAAAAGGAGGTGAACCATGTTTGATTCAATTACAAAACCAACTAAAGATATTAATAATCGTTTAAAAGACGTTCCAGTATTTATTCGCCTTTTTATTGTTTCATTATTTTTTATTGGCTGGTTATTATTAGTAACTATAGTGGGAATTTTATCAATCTTTTTCACAGATGAACCCGCTCGAAGTAACGATGATGAAAGTTTACTCAATGATGAAATATATTCGTCAGATATTAAGCATTTTACAAATACAAATAATGTCTTTTGGGCAGATGATTAATATTTGGAAATAGCCACTAAAAAGTGGCTATTTCTTTAATAAATTATTTATTTCTTAGATCCAAACCTACTTCCAACAAATTTAGAACCCGCTTTATATGCGTGTCCTCCTGCACGCTTACCAGCAGCTCCAGATGCTTTAGCTATAGTAGCAGCTCCACCAGCTCCAGCCATTGCACCGGCACTTAACACATTAGCAAGACCACGGGAAGCTGCACCACCAAGTTCTTTAACAAAGAAAAACCACATCAGACTAAAGATAACATAAGCCCCCATGACAAAGGCATCCCATAATTGACGGGTTAATGAAGCCATGTTGCTAGGATTGTACCAAGCTTGATCTCCGAAAAATGCAGCGATAAGAACATTGTCCATCCAGGCAATAAAATGCCAAATTCCTGATAGAAAAATCAAACCAAAATAAGTAATAACCAATGTGCCAACAGCTTGTGGCTGGTAACGTCCAAAAACTACCAAAATAGGTAATATGATAATAAAAAACATCACAATAACCCCATGAGCAATCGGTAATCCAAAACGAATAACTTGGTTACTAAATGTAGCATTTTTAAAGTTATCCCACGACATACCAATAGCCGTTAAAAACTCACCAATATTTTGTTTTGCGCCTGCGAAACCTGACTTATCATTTAAACCTTTTGTTCTAATACCACCGTTAATTTGTGTTCTTTGTAATGTAGCATGAAGTAATTTTGGTGAATTAATCATTATTCCCTTAAAACCAGCAGTAATATGATCCCAAGCGTTAATTTGCCCATTAAAATCTTCGTAGATTAATTTATTCAACCCTTGCCCTGTGGTTTTATTAGTTGTGGTGCTATTCCACCACGTTTTACAATCTAAGTTTGTGCCTTTAGCCTGTATTAATTGTGGTTCAGGTACAGATTGAATGCCAACAGGAATGCATAAGGTCGATCCAGCAACACCGCGAGGATCGGAAGCTGGGCATATATCGTTAATGTTGTTGCTGTATAAGTTATAAGTCGTATAAGCAACATTACCAGCCGATGTAGGTGAAACTTTATATTCGTCACCTGTGTATTGATTTTTAGCATCGATACCCGCTTCTATCGTATTAAATTCCGTTCTTATAGCTCGTGCTAAATTAGAATCACTGTGCTTAGCCATTAAGGTTTTATACCTTTTAGCCGCAGGTAAAATGCAGTAATTTTGAAAATCTGAATAACGATGAGCAACATTGCTATCTTTAATCTTTAGCTGCTTAACAGAATTAGTTAAAGCCCTAGACTGCTGACCAGTTGGTAAAACCGTTTTAAAAACTTGATTAAAACCAGAAGTAATAACTAATATTCCATACCAAGCAGGCGGAATTTTTACCGTATTAGGCATATTGTTCATCGCAGTATCAAATGTAGAATAAGTATTTCCACCCGTTAATACTCTTACACCATTATTATAAGTGAACTTTGTTTTATCAACTGATACAACAGGCGCAAGAAATAAAGCAACAACAAAAATACCAAGATAAAACTGAATTTCTAAATTAATTAACGTGCCTACAGGATTATAATTATGCCCCTCACCGCCTCCTCTATTCCCCCATACAGCAGAATAAAGTATCAAAAAGAAGGGCAGTATCCATAATCCAGTATTAACAATAAACGCAACAATTTGATTGTTGACATACCATCCAAAGAGATTTCCGTAAATCTCAAAACTACTTCCAACGTCCATAATTTAATTCCTATTTAAGACTGCCATCACCAAATGAACGAGTTGGTTTATACCCTTCAGATAAACCTGCTTTGTTATACTTCGCATTACTGTAGTTATACATTTTTGTAATGGTGCTACTTAATAAAGTGCTATTAACCTTCTTTTCAAAAATTAAAAATTCAATTTCTTTTTCGATGGCCATTACTTTTCTATCTATCTCTTTGATAGCAATATCATACGAACCAATATGTGGATCTTGTCTACCAGCAAGTAACATTCTACGACCCAACATTGCATAGTGAATAACATTGGAAACAGCAATATCGTCCGATAGTTTTGCTATTAATTCTTTCTGCATCTTTGAGTTACGCAGTTGAAAAAATATGTCTTTAGGTAGTGTGGTGGTAGTCGATTTACCCATCAGTTGAGTAAGTTGTGCTGTTGTAGGTGTAGTTCCACTGTTGACTAAATCACTTATTTTAGTATAAATAGCCAGTCTTTCTTTTTTAACTTTAGGTGCTAACCCCATCGCTGCTGTGCTCATATCACTATTAAGAAAGTTTTGAGTAACAATTACATCTTCACCACCTTGACCAGAATCACCATCATCACTACCAGCTGAGTAAACGCCTGAAGACAGACGCTTTTTATTATCTATATCAGGTCTATTTTCTCCCACAACATCAGCCACCCATTTTGCCGCCTCTTCGGGGCTATCCCAAACATCAAGTATAGGATCACTTCCTGTAGCAGAAGATCTTGTTGTTGCAGCTCGTCCTAATAGATAATTAAAACCTGCTCTAACCGTATCAGCAATAGGTCTGATAGGCTCTTGTGAATTTCCACCCGCAAAAGTACCCCCTATCCATTTAAGCCCTTCCTTACCTTTAAACTCTCTAACTTTATCAACTATTTCTTCTAAATCTTTATTACCGCTATACGTTGGTGCATTTTTTATTGCCGTTATTAAACGATTAGACTTTGCAGCTTGAAACCATCCTTCTAATTGTCCCCTGCTATCTGCTAATTCACGTTCCATATCCTCAAAATACTTAACTGCAACGCTCGCCTTTTTTTCCGCTCTAATTGTATAGTTCTCATGTAATTGACAACCGAGTGGATTAGCCCTACAAAATATATAACCTGGCAATGCAGAAATGGTAGAAGTAATTGCAGTACCAATACCCAATAACTTAGATTTAACTTCATCAGCAATATTATTAAGTGTTTGTTTAATTGAAAATACTGGATTAAAATTTCCCGAACCCAAAATCAACCCAAAATCACGAACCATGTATAGTTTTTGAGAATTAAAATTACCCCCTGCATCGTGAATCCCAGTACCCACACCTAAATCATAATAAAACTCAACCATGTCGTTAGGCGGTAAATCGGGTGTAGCTGAATATACTGGTTGGAACAGCAATAATGAAGTTAGCAACAATACGCCTAGTTTTTTCATAAAATGTTTTCTCTTATTAATCGTTCTTCGTTTTTACCCTGCCAGAGGCATCCTTTCTTTAAGGAAAAATTAACCAACCTGGACCAGGCTTACAACATTCATATTCACGCCAATAATTCCACGCATATTTTCCATCTTTTTCATATTTTCCCACTGCCCAATCATTGTTTGCGCCAAAAGCTTCACAAGAATTTTGCGTTTTAGGAACAATCATTTGCCATGCACGTTTACGTTCATCTGCGCCTCTTAACCAATGTACTGTTGAGGTTGCGGTTGAGCATTGAAGAGGACATTGAGCATTACTTATTACTTGTTTTTCAGGATCGGTTTTTAAATCCCAATCAGGGTATGATGATAGTGCATCAATACAATAACGATCTTTAGTCCACTCACCAAATCCATCCCTACAACTTTGTGCATTGTTCATAGCAGGGTTGGGGATTGAGCGCTTACCGTTATAGCCATAAGGTGTGTAAACGTGCGGTAATTGATAAGGTTGTGTTGTTATATCGATAGCTCTTTGTGAGACTACTGCTGCGGCTTTAACTTCGTCGGTTTGCTGAACAAAACCGATTCTTGGATGAACGCTACCCCACGTTTGTAAAGCCCGTGCAACGGTACTATTGCCGTGACTAATTTCACGTTGTCCAGGAATCCAAGAGGCAGTATTGGTTAAATTTAATCGAGCACTTCTCCATGCAACAACGTCTAGTTCACTCATAAAATAAGGAAATAATGATCTTGATGATGAATGACATAAAAATGGACCGCCATTAATAAAAGGAACGGTGTATTTTTTTATACGCCTAACCGCTTCAACCGCAGGATTACCTACGATATTAACTTCGTTATATTTCATACGATCGTTTGAGCTATTTTTCTCTACAAACTTTGCAGATCCACCCGTGATTCTTTGATTGCCCATTAAGGGTGTATTACCAATTTGTTGCATTACCGTTACAGCAGCAGCACTATATAGAGCATTAGCCTCTTGATAAGGTTGATACCCTGGTTCTCTAAATGCTGAAACCACTAGATCAGGTAAATTATGCTTAATCCTATCTCTAAAAGCCGTTTTTAAAGAACAGCCTCCAAATAATGAACATGACCAATATAAATAAATACACTGGCTAACAATTCGATAATTTAAACATGACTGACTATTTAGTGCCGTTGAGGTAACTTTGATTGTATTAAAATTTCGTGAATAGGCAGGAACAGTAATACTCAATATCATAATAATGTTTATAAGTGATTTATATTTCATTTTATGATCCTTTTAACATCGTAATTGTTTTTAACAATACGTCGTTTATAAATCATTGCAGGAAGATCATCAGGACTAACACCGTTGTCTTTAGCATAAAGAATGTCCTGATTTGCTCGATTAATTTGAGCCATATAATCACCATCCATTAGAGATTTGATGATGTTTTTATACCTATCACCGTATTTTTTTTGATACAACTCAAAAACACGTTTGGTTAATTCATCATCAGATAACTTTAATAATTCCCCAGCTTTTGATTTAGCTTTCAGTTCGTCTAAAGCTTTATTAAATTCTGTTGTAATCGCGTTTTTAACAACACTTTCCAGTAGTTCTTTTTCATCTAAAAAATAGTAAACAATCGATATATTTTTAGAACGAGCATCACTTAAATGAGCAAGCTTTGCTTTGTCACCTTTATTCAAAAAAATCTCTAGCGTGTCTCCAAAAGAGGCACTGGATAAAACAAATAATAATAGGTACTTAGTAAAGTCTATTGCCATCATTTTTGTAACTACCTCTTCTATTAATGAGTTTTTTTGAAATAATAAATGCCGCTTCTAATTCCGTACAATTATGTTCTTTTGCAGTCGCGCTACGCTCCGCTCTTTCATCTTTTTCAGTAAATGCAATAGACAATGTTGATGCTGGTGGCACATTGCGAAAAAGTGTTAAAAGTTTCTTCGACATAACGACACCTTCCGTAAAACAATACTTTTGTTTTCTTGCGCTTTCTAAAAGGATCTCTTGTTCTTTCGTCAGTGTTTTAAAGCGACTTAATTGCTCTACGTCTTCTTTACCGGTATTTAACATTAACCACCATTCTGGCTGTGCTAATAATGGCTTAGCTTCATCAGGAAATTGATGAAGGTTTTGTGTGGCAAGCCACAACCAAGAACCAAAAGTTCTACCCTTAGCGGCTTTCGCATTCAGGTATAAGGTAACGATGGGGTTTTCCAATAAATCATGTGCTTCATCGATAGCCGTAATGATATTCCGCTTACTGGTTTTGTTATCTTCAGCAATGTTATTAATTTTATTGAGCAAACCAACAATAGCCACTGACATTTGATCTTTCTTTGCTGTATCACCATAGTTTCCAAGCTGAACAATCGTTACATCGGCATCTTTCCATCCTTCACCCTCACGATTAAATACTTTTCCATCAAAACCAATCGTGTACATATTGATAATTGTAGAATTTGTGCTTAATTTATTTCTTTGGTCTTCATTGTAATTTTCAGTATCGTGGCTAAGCTCTTTCATCGCCTTAACAATATCTTCTGTTAAAGCAAAGGTGCGACCATCATCAAGCACATTCTGTGCTGCTTTCATAATGGCTTCTTTTAATAATGACTTTTCAGCTTTACCAAATTGTGCCTCTTCGTTTTTATCTCCACCCGTAATCATTAATCGAGCCGCTAATTCAGCTTCACCCAAAATATCACGAACACTATCTTCATCGTCATTAAGAACGCTATCTTCAGCATCCATGAGATCTTCAGTAAAAAGTTCATCTGTAATTAGTTTTGTAATGTCAGAAAAAGGGGGTAAAGATGGAGGGGTTCTTCCTGTGATATGAATTCTATTTACGCTCAACCCCAATGACTCATAATAATCACCCGTTAGCTCAAACGTCGGTAATGTAGTGATTAAAAAGAGCTTTGGCTTATGAGCTGCCATAACACTGTTTAACATTGAAACTAATGTCGCTGTCTTACCTGAACCAGTCGGCCCAAGTATTAACATATGCGCGTTCTTCTCACGATCACTGGTACTTAATGGATCAAAAGCAATAGGCTCACCCACCCTAGAATTAAAAGTTAGCCCAGGTCTTCTTGTTCCTCTCCCACGACAAAATAAAGGTATTTGACGTGTTGCGTGTGTATCCCATGTTTTACGACCTTGTTTTCTTTTTGTGGCAATATCAGCAACAGGATCAAACGTCATAGGTAGTCGTCTAACATAATGATCAAGGTTTAATGCATCATCTTTAGGTTCTATAACTTCATAATTAGTCGCATT
>Ga0256840_1002786_pt1 | contig 14993 bp, 27 predicted proteins | sample 355202metaG_FD_185969 | JGI IMG/M metagenome (GOLD analysis project Ga0256840, IMG submission 185969) | Hydrothermal vent microbial communities from Mid Atlantic Ridge, Atlantic Ocean - 355-202 | ecosystem: Environmental > Aquatic > Marine > Hydrothermal vents | place: Atlantic Ocean: Mid...
CTCAAAGCTAACGGAAGACAGAAAGCATGGCACTAAAGTCGTATAAACCGACGACGCCAGGCCAACGCGGGTTGGTTCTGATCGACCGTTCGGAGCTTTGGAAAGGACGCCCCGTCAAGACCCTTACAGAGGGTTTGACGAAAAAAGGCGGCCGGAACAATACCGGACGGATCACAATGCGTCGCAAGGGTGGGGGCGCAAAGCGTCTGTACCGGATTGTTGATTTCAAACGTAACAAAATGGATGTTGCCGCAACGGTTGAACGGATCGAATATGACCCGAACCGCACAGCATTCATCGCGCTGGTCAAATATGAAGACGGTGAGCAGGCCTATATTCTGGCCCCTCAGCGTCTGGCAATTGGCGATCAGGTAATTGCTTCGGCCAAGGCCGACGTAAAGCCAGGCAACGCAATGCCCTTTTCCGGCATGCCCATCGGCACAATCATCCACAACATCGAGCTGAAGCCAGGCAAAGGCGGTCAAATCGCCCGTGCTGCCGGTACATATGCCCAATTTGTTGGCCGTGATGGTGGCTACGCACAGATCCGCCTGTCTTCGGGTGAACTGCGCATGGTGCGTCAGGAATGTATGGCCACCGTTGGTGCCGTAAGCAACCCCGACAATTCCAACCAGAACTTTGGTAAGGCTGGCCGGAACCGTCACAAGGGCATCCGCCCCTCTGTTCGCGGTGTTGTCATGAACCCTGTTGATCACCCCCACGGTGGTGGTGAAGGTCGTACATCGGGTGGTCGCCATCCTGTATCGCCTTGGGGCAAGCCCACCAAAGGTGCGCGGACCCGCAACAAGAAAAAAGCGTCGAGCAGCCTGATTATCCGGTCGCGTCACGCTAAGAAGAAGGGGCGTTAAATATGGCACGTTCTGTATGGAAAGGCCCGTTTGTCGACTCTTATGTGCTGAAGAAAGCCGAAGCGTCGAAAGAATCCGGTCGCAACGAAGTTATCAAGATCTGGTCGCGCCGCTCGACGATCCTGCCCCAGTTTGTGGGTTTGACGTTTGGCGTTTACAACGGCCGTAAACACATCCCCGTCAACGTCAGCGAAGACATGATTGGTCAGAAGTTCGGTGAATATGCGCCGACACGGACCTATTATGGCCACGCCGCCGACAAAAAAGCGAAGCGGAAATAAGTCATGGGTAAGCAAAAAAACGCACGCCGCGTGGCAGACAACGAAGCAATGGCCAAAGTCCGTATGCTTCGTACAAGCCCGCAGAAACTGAACCTGGTCGCACAAATGATCCGCGGCAAGAAAGTGGACAAGGCCCTGTCGGACCTGACATTTTCCAAAAAGCGGATTTCGGACGATGTGAAGAAATGTCTTCAGTCGGCTATCGCGAACGCAGAAAACAACCACAACCTGGACGTTGACGAACTGATCGTTGCCGAAGCCTGGGTTGGTAAAAACCTGACCATGAAGCGCGGTCGCCCTCGGGCGCGTGGCCGGTTCGGCAAAATCATCAAGCCATTTGCCGAGCTGACTATTCTGGTTCGCCAAGTTGAGGAGCAAGCATAATGGGTCAGAAGGTTAATCCAATTGGCATGCGCCTGCAGATCAACCGCACTTGGGACAGCCGCTGGTATGCGGAATCCAAGGATTTTGGTAATCTTCTTCTGGAAGACATCAAAATGCGCGAGTTCATCAAAGAGGATTGCAAGCAGGCTGGTATCAGCCGTGTAATCATCGAGCGTCCGCACAAGAAATGCCGCGTTACGGTTCACACAGCACGCCCCGGCGTCATCATCGGCAAGAAAGGCGCAGACATCGAAACCCTGCGTAAGAAACTGGCCGCAATGACCGATAGCGAGTTGCACCTGAACATTGTCGAAGTTCGCAAGCCGGAAATGGATGCGCAACTGGTTGCCGAGAATATCGCCCAGCAGCTGGAACGCCGTGTTTCCTTCCGTCGCGCGATGAAGCGTTCGGTTCAGAACACCATGCGCATGGGGGCCCTGGGCATCCGTGTGAATGTTGCCGGTCGTCTTGGCGGTGCCGAGATTGCCCGTACCGAATGGTATCGTGAAGGTCGTGTGCCGCTGCACACCCTGCGCGCCGACATCGACTACGCACACGCAGAAGCGATGACTGCCTATGGCATCATCGGGATCAAGGTCTGGATCTTCAAAGGCGAGATCATGGAACACGATCCCCAAGCGCGTGACCGTAGGTTAGAGCAACTCCAGCAAGGCCCTGCACCTCGTGGTGCCGGCGGCCGTCGCTAAGGAGGTATTGAAAAATGCTACAGCCAAAGCGCACTAAATTTCGCAAAATGCACAAGGGCCGGATTCACGGTCAGGCCAAAGGCGGCTCGACCCTGAACTTTGGCACTTACGGCCTGAAAGCAGTGGAGCCTAACCGCATCACCGCCCGCCAGATCGAGGCAGCCCGTCGTGCAATGACCCGTCACATGAAACGTCAGGGCCGTGTCTGGATCCGTATCTTCCCCGATACCCCGGTCACATCAAAGCCGACCGAGGTTCGGATGGGTAAAGGTAAAGGTTCAGTTGATTTCTGGGCGGCCAAGGTCAAGCCGGGTCGTGTCATGTTTGAAATCGACGGTGTAACCGATGCCGTTGCACGCGAAGCCCTGCGTCTTGCTGCGATGAAACTGCCGGTGAAAACCCGCACGATCGTTCGCGAAGACTGGTAAGGTGGTGGCGGGGTGAACCCCGCCCTACAGAAGAGTTTCAGGCCTCCGCCGTTCATGGCGGGGGTTTGTATATATGAAGGGTTGCCATACACGCGAATCCTGCGTATACGGCCAACTTCACCACGCACTCCACCGGAATCAGGGTGACCCGACAGGGGGCCTTCTGGTGATGTTGAGAAAAAAGGAATAGGCGATGAACGCCCAGGAACTAAGAGACAAGACGCCTGACCAGCTGCAAGAAGAGCTGGCAAGCCTGAAGAAAGAAGCGTTTAACCTGCGTTTCCAGCAGGCCACAGGGCAACTGGAAAGCACTGCGCGTATGCGCTCGGTTCGCCGTGACGCGGCCCGTGTCAAAACCATACTGAACGAAAAAGCTGCTGCCGCAGCTGCTGACGAATAGGAGCCTTTAGATATGCCCAAACGTATTCTCACAGGCACCGTAACAAGTGACCAGAACGAACAAACCGTAACGGTTTCGGTTGAACGTCGCTTTACACACCCTGTTCTGAAGAAAACCATTCGTAAGTCCAAGAAATACCGGGCTCACGATCCAAAGAACGAATTCAAGGTTGGCGATACAGTCCGTATCCAGGAATGCGCGCCGATTTCGAAGACGAAACGCTGGGAAGTGCTGACCGGTTAGGTCCGTTACATTCCAGTTTTAACGAAACCCTGGGGATATAGGCAATGAAGCCCCCCAAAGGTCGGGAGAAACCAAATGATCCAGATGCAGACCAATCTGGATGTTGCTGACAACAGCGGCGCTCGCCGTGTTCAGTGCATCAAGGTTCTTGGCGGTTCGCACCGCCGGTACGCGTCCGTGGGTGACATCATCGTTGTATCGGTGAAAGAAGCCATTCCGCGTGGCCGCGTGAAAAAAGGGGACGTCCGCAAGGCCGTCGTCGTACGCACCGCCAAAGAAGTCCGTCGTGAAGACGGCACAGCAATCCGGTTTGACCGCAATGCTGCAGTAATCCTGAACAATGCAAACGAGCCAATGGGCACCCGTATCTTCGGGCCAGTGGTTCGCGAGCTGCGCGCGAAGAACTTTATGAAGATCATCTCGCTTGCTCCGGAGGTTCTGTAACATGGCTGCAAAACTGAAAAAGGGCGACAAGGTCGTCGTGCTGGTCGGCAAAGACAAGGGTAAAGAGGGCGAGATCGCCTCTGTGAACCCCGCTGCCGGCAAAGCCATAGTGGACGGTCTGAACGTTTCGATCCGCCACGTTCGCCAGTCCCAGAACACACAGGGTGGCCGCGTCCCGCAAGCGATGCCGATCGACCTGTCCAATCTGGCGCTTGTTGACAGCAAAGGCAAACCGACCCGCGTTGGCTTCCGCATGGAAGACGGCAAGAAGGTCCGTTATGCGAAAACAACAGGGGAGACTGTATAATGCTGGATGCTGCAAAATACACCCCGCGCTTAAAATCGGTATATAAAGATACCGTTCGTGCCGCGTTGAAAGAACAGTTCAACTACAAAAACGACATGATGATCCCCCGGCTCGACAAGATCGTGCTGAACATGGGCATCGGCGAAACTGTTAAAGACACCAAAAAGATCAAATCGGCCGAAGCCGAGTTGACCGCGATTGCCGGCCAGAAGGTCGTCATCACACGGGCCAAGAAATCGGTTGCGTCCTTTCGGGTACGCGAAGATATGCCCATGGGTGTCAAGGTTACGCTGCGTGGCGACCGGATGTATGAATTTCTGGACCGCCTGATCACCATTGCAATGCCTCGCATCCGCGACTTTCGCGGTATTTCCGCCAAGTCGTTCGACGGCCGCGGCAACTATGCAATGGGCCTGAAAGAGCACATCGTATTCCCCGAAGTCGACTATGATAAAGTCGATGAAATCTGGGGAATGGACATCGTAATCGCGACCACCGCAAAGACTGATGCGGAAGGGAAGGCATTGTTGAAAGCACTCAACATGCCTTTCACAAGCTGAGCGCGGGGAGAGAGAGAACATGGCTAAAAAAGCAATGATCGAACGTGAACTGAAGCGTCAGAAGCTGGTAGCAAAATATGCTGCCAAGCGTGCTGCGCTGAAAGAGATCGTAAGAGACGAGAGCAAACCGATGGAAGAGCGCTTTAAGGCGACCCTGAAGCTTGCAAAACTGCCGCGTGATTCCTCGGCGACACGGTTGCACAACCGCTGTCAGCTGACGGGTCGTCCCCACGCTTACTATCGTAAGCTGAAGGTATCGCGGATCGCGTTGCGGGAACTTGGCAGTAATGGCCAGATCCCCGGCATGGTTAAATCGAGCTGGTAAGGGAGAGACGATATGAATGATCCTATCGGCGATATGCTTACCCGTATTCGGAACGCCCAAATGCGCGGTAAATCGACTGTTATCACTCCTGCCTCCAAGCTTCGTGCCTGGGTTCTGGACGTGCTGGCTGATGAAGGCTACATCCGTGGCTACGAGGAAATCACCGGGGCCGATGGCCATCCGGCGATTGAAATCAGTCTGAAATATTTCGATGGCACCCCTGTCATTCGCGAATTGAAGCGGGTTTCAACACCCGGTCGTCGCGTTTACATGGGCGTCAAGGAGATCCCTTCGGTCCGTCAGGGCCTGGGTGTCTCGATTGTCTCCACACCCAAGGGTGTGATGTCGGATGCTGCTGCACGCAATGCCAATGTTGGCGGCGAAGTGCTCTGCACCGTATTCTAGGGGGACTGATATGTCGAGAATTGGTAAAAAAGCGGTCGACCTGCCAAGCGGTGTTAGCGCATCCTTGTCGGGGCAGACCATCGAAGTGAAGGGCCCGAAAGGCACCCTTAGCTTTACGGCAACCGACGATGTAACCATCACGATTGATGGCGAAACCGTCTCTGTCACCCCCCGCGGGTCGTCCAAACGGGCGCGCCAGCAGTGGGGCATGAGCCGCACTATGGTCGCCAATCTGGTGACCGGTGTCACAACCGGCTTCAAGAAAGAGCTGGAACTGAACGGTATCGGTTATCGTGCGCAGTTGCAGGGCAACACCCTGAAGCTGACATTGGGCCTGTCGCATGACGTTGATTTCGCTATTCCCAGCGATGTGACGGTGACGGTTCCAAAGCAGACCGAGATCATTGTTGAGGGCATCGACCCGCAACGCGTTGGTCAGGTTGCTGCCGAAATTCGCGCTTGGCGTAAACCCGAGCCCTACAAGGGCAAAGGCATCAAGTATAAAGATGAATATATCTTCCGTAAGGAAGGTAAGAAGAAGTAAGGACCAAAGGCATGGCAAACAGCAAAAGAGACCTGTTTCTGAAACGCCGCCTGCGCGTTCGGAACAAACTGCGCAAAACCGCAGCAGGGCGTCCGCGCCTTTCGGTACACCGCAGCAACAAAAACATCAGCGTTCAGCTGATCGACGATGTAAATGGCGTCACACTGGCATCTGCTTCCACTATGGAAAAAGATCTGGGTGTGGTTGGCAAGAACAACGTCGAAGCAGCCGCCAAAGTTGGCGCTGCGATTGCAGAACGTGCGAAAAAAGCCAAAGTGACCGAGTGTTACTTCGACCGCGGCGGCTTCCTCTTTCATGGGAAGGTAAAGGCTTTGGCCGATGCTGCCCGTGAAGGCGGCCTCAAGTTTTAGGAGACGATTAGATGGCTAGAGATAACAATCGGGGTAATCGTCGCGATCGCGATGAAAATCCGGAATTCGCCGATCGTCTTGTTGCGATCAACCGGGTTTCCAAGACCGTAAAGGGTGGTAAGCGTTTTGGCTTTGCCGCACTTGTGGTTGTCGGTGACCAGAAGGGCCGCGTCGGCTTTGGCAAAGGTAAAGCCAAAGAAGTACCCGAAGCGATCCGCAAAGCAACGGAAGCTGCCAAGCGTCAGCTGATCCGTGTGCCGCTGCGTGAAGGCCGGACATTGCACCACGACATGCAGGGCCGTCACGGCGCTGGCAAGGTTGTGATGCGCACAGCACCTGAAGGGACCGGTATTATTGCCGGTGGTCCGATGCGTGCCGTGTTTGAAATGCTGGGTGTCAAGGACGTTGTGGCCAAGTCGCTTGGCTCGCAAAACCCTTACAACATGATCCGCGCCACCATCGACGGGCTGAAAAAAGAATCCAGCCCCCGCAATGTGGCCCAGCGTCGTGGTAAAAAGGTTGCCGATATCCTTGGTAAACCTGCCGAAGCCCCTGCGGCTGACGCACCGGCAGAAGCATAAGGGAGCGGACAGATGGCTAAAACAATCGTTGTAAAGCAAATCGGTTCTCCGATCCGCCGCCCTGAAAAACAGCGTCAGACGCTGATTGGTCTGGGCCTGAACAAGATGCACAAAACCCGCGAGCTGAACGATACTCCAGCAATCCGCGGCATGGTCGCCAAGATCCCGCATCTGGTCGAGATCATCGAGGAACGCGGCTAACGTCCAATTTTCGATAGCACGAAAAAGAAAACGCCTCGGGGGAACCCGGGGCGTTTTTTCGTCAGGAAAACGGGTTGGAACGGCATTTTGCCAATTTCCGGTTGTTTCGCGGGCGAAACGGGTTACTGTTTGGCCAAGCCAATTAACTAAAATAACATTACAGGGCGCGCTAATGAAAACGAAAACACCTAACCTGACTGAAATGGGCGTAATGAATCCGGAACAGATTACCGACTATTCGGTTGTGCATGTTGCCGATGATATGGACGTCTTGAAGATCAATTATCGCCGCCCCAAGAATTCCTTTTTGCCAAAGCGCCGCCGATACGAGTTCAAACGCATGAGCAAACCCATGCCGGGGAACGAGTTGAAGGGGGAACAGGTGTTCCGTTACGAGATTTCTCCTATTCTGGCCCGCGCCACGGCCGAGCTGGATTCGCTGTTGGCGGATCAAAAGCAATTGACCGCGACCAAACAAAGCCTTCAGCAGGAGTTGGCGGAGCTGAACAGCGAATTCAATGAACGCATTGCGCATTTGTCCAAGATGGTCGACGCGCTGGACTGATCTGCTATAGGCAAATTTTTATTTGGCTTTGGCTCGGCTGTTTCCTGTTGTGCGTGAATAGGTATACTGCCCATCCGCGCAGAATCAGGAGAAACCGAAATGTCCTTTACACCGACTGAACAATTCAACGCCGTAATCGCCGCCATTGATGCGGTGAATGCCGAAGACCCCCGCAAGAACTCGGTGGACGGCAAAGAATACCCCTATGAAACCGTCTATGCCGAGCGGATGACGGAAATGCTGGAGCGGATGTATCCGGATGCGTCCGAATTGCTGCGCATTGCTGCCCGCGCCCAGCATATCCGCCGCTGGCAGATCCCGCGCGACACCTATCCGCGCAATCGCGAGGGCTATCAGAAGTGGCGTCTGGAGATGCGCCAGCTGCATGCCGATCTGGTGGGCGGTATCATGCGTGAAAACGGCTATAGCGACGAGGATATCGCGCTGGTCGGGTCTTACTTGCGCAAAGAGCGGCTGAAACGCGAGGCAGATTCGCAGGCACTGGAAAATGTCGTGGATGTGGTGTTTCTGGCCTACTACTGGGATGAGTTCATCGCCAAATTCCCTCATTATGACGACGACAAACTGATCGACATTGTTGGCAAAACCCTGCGCAAAATGTCCAGCCACGGGCATCAGGCCGCTTTGGCGCTGGATATGCCGCCAAAAACCGCCAAAATCGTGATGGCCGCGGTCGAGCGCGAGAAAGATACGCTGGCCGCAATGGCCGCACGCGAAGCGCAGTAGGTTTGGGTTGATCCCGCCGCCGCTTGGGTCTATACGCGCCCGGTGGCGAGTCCTTTCGCTGCGAAATTCAACATTCAAGCCGTGGTTGGTCCTTTCGCTCGTGACCATATCCGGCAAGGAGAGAGCGATATGAAACTGAATGAACTGCGCGACAATCCCGGCGCAACAAAACCCCGCAAGCGTATCGGCCGTGGTCCCGGTTCGGGCACTGGTAAAACCGGTGGCCGTGGTATCAAAGGTCAGAAATCCCGTTCGGGTGTTGCGATCAAGGGTTTCGAGGGTGGCCAAATGCCCCTCTACCAACGTCTGCCAAAGCGGGGCTTCAACAGCCGTAACCGCAAAAGCTATGCCGTTGTGAACCTGAACATCCTGCAGAAATTCATCGACGCCAAGAAACTGGACGCCAAAAAGGCGATCACAGAAGAGGTTTTGCTGGAAGCCGGCGTTGTGCGCCGCATTCTGGACGGCGTGCGTATCCTTGCCAAAGGCGAGATCACCTCCAAGGTAAATCTGGAAGTGACCGGCGCATCCAAGGCTGCAATCGAGGCCGTTGAAAAGGCTGGCGGTAAACTGACGGTCAAAACTCCGGCAGCGGCGGCAGAATAAGCCTTGTGAGCAGGCCTGTGTCTGCTTACATAGAATTTATGTTTTCCAAGCGCCGCCAACCGGAGAACGGTTTGGCGGCGCTTTCATTAACAACGAGGCCCTAAATGGCATCTGCAGCAGAGCAAATGGCAGCAAACATGAGCTGGAGCGCCTTCGGTAAGGCGGGCGAGCTACGCAGCCGTATTCTATTCACCATCGGGTTGCTGATGGTTTATCGTCTTGGCACCTTTATTCCCGTCCCCGGGATTGATGGCGCCGCGTTGCGGGAATTCATGGAAGGGGCCGCAGCCGGCCTTGGGGGCATCTTGCAGATGTTCACCGGTGGCGCGCTTGGCCGGATGGGTATCTTTGCCCTCGGGATCATGCCTTACATCTCGGCTTCGATCATTGTTCAGCTGCTGTCGGCCATGTGGCCACCACTGGAACAGTTGAAGAAAGAAGGCGAACAGGGCCGCAAGAAGATTAACCAATACACCCGTTACGGCACGGTTTTGCTGGCGACATTCCAGGCCTATGGTCTGGCGAAATCGCTGGAAGCCGGTGATCTGGTGACAAACCCGGGTCTGTATTTCGAAGCTGCAACCGTGATTACGCTGGTTGGCGGCACCATGTTCCTGATGTGGCTGGGTGAACAGATCACCGCACGCGGCATCGGTAACGGTATTTCGCTGATCATCTTTGTCGGTATTGTTGCCGAAATCCCCGCAGCCCTTGCACAGTTTCTGGCACAGGGCCGTTCGGGCACAATCAGCCCCGGCGTGATTGTTGCGGTGATTGTGATGGTGGTTGCGGTGATTGCCTTTGTGGTGTTCATGGAGCGCGCCTTGCGCAAGATCCACATCCAGTATCCGCGGCGTCAGGTTGGTATGAAGGTTTATGACGGCAGCAATTCGCACCTGCCCGTCAAGGTAAACCCCGCCGGCGTGATCCCCGCGATTTTCGCCTCCTCGCTGCTGCTGTTGCCGACAACGATTGCAACCTTTTCGGGCCAGCAAACCGGCCCTGTGATGTCGACCATTCTGGCCTACTTTGGCCCCGGTCAGCCGCTGTATCTGCTGTTCTTTACAGCCATGATCGTTTTCTTCACGTTCTTCTATACCTACAACGTGGCGTTCAAAGTGGATGATGTAGCCGACAATCTGAAAAACCAGAACGGCTTTATCCCCGGTATCCGTCCGGGCAAAAAGACAGCCGAATATTTGAATTATGTGGTAACCCGCCTGCTGGTTCTTGGCTCGGCTTATCTGGCGGCGGTTGCGCTGTTGCCGGAAATTCTGCGCAGCCAGTTTTCCATTCCGTTTTACTTTGGCGGGACATCGGTTCTGATTGTGGTTTCGGTAACGATGGATACGATCCAGCAGGTGCAGTCGCATATGCTGGCCCATCAATACGAAGGCCTGATCGAAAAATCCCAACTGCGTGGTAAAAAGCGCCGCAAAAGATCTTCGGGTAGAAAATGAATATCATCCTCTTAGGGCCACCGGGTGCCGGTAAAGGCACGCAAGCACGACGTCTGGTAGGAGAACGCGGCATGATCCAGTTATCAACTGGCGACATGCTGCGCGAAGCCAAGGACAGCGGGACCGAAATGGGCGAACGCGTCGCCAAGGTTATGGCGGCGGGGGAACTGGTCACCGATGAAATCGTGATCGGCCTGATCGAGGAGAAGCTGAAGGGCGACAATGGCGGCGGTTTCATTTTTGACGGCTTCCCGCGCACATTGGCACAGGCCGATGCGCTGGGGGAATTGCTGGAAAAATATGGCAAGACACTGGATGCCGTGATCGAAATGCGGGTGGACGACGACGCACTGGTGCGCCGGATCACCGGCCGTTTCACATGCGGCAACTGCGGCGAGGTTTATCATGACGAAACCAAGCGTCCCAAGGTTGACGGTGTTTGCGACGTTTGCGGCGCAAGCGACATGAAGCGTCGCGCCGATGACAACGAGGAATCCCTGCGCACACGGCTGATGGAGTATTACAAAAAGACATCGCCACTGATCGGATACTACTATGCCAAAGGCAAGTTGCGGTCGGTAAACGGGCTGGGTGAAATCGACGAAGTTGCGGCATCAATCGCCAAGGCACTGGGATAAGTCGTAACATCCCTTGACGCACCCTTAAAAACACCATAGATCACCTCATCTCGAGAGAGAATCAACATGCTTAACCGGGCGACGGTCCGCTTTGCATAAAAACCGAATTCAGCGTCAGCCCGCAAGGTTAATCCCTTCGGGCTTTGGTTGTGAAAAAAGGCTCTGGGATTACGGAGCCGCAACGAAAAAGGAAAACGACACGTGGCACGTATTGCCGGCGTAAATATCCCGACCCATAAACGGGTCCCGATCGCCCTGACTTATATCACCGGAATTGGTAACACGACTGCCGAGGCCATCTGTGAAGCTGTTAAAATCGACGAATCCCGTCGCGTTAACGAGCTGTCGGATGCCGAGGTTCTGGCCATCCGCGAATACATCGACGCCAACCTGACTGTTGAAGGTGACCTGCGTCGCGAAGTTCAGATGAACATCAAGCGTCTGATGGACCTTGGCTGCTATCGCGGCCTGCGTCATCGTCGCAACCTTCCTGTACGCGGTCAGCGTACCCACACCAACGCTCGTACCCGCAAAGGCCCTGCAAAGGCCATTGCCGGTAAGAAGAAATAGGAGGGTTTGATCAATGGCACGCGATAAAACACGCACGAAGCGCAAAGAGCGCAAGAACATTGCATCCGGTGTTGCACACGTTAACTCGTCGTTCAACAACACCAAGATCCTGATCTCGGACGTTCAAGGCAATGCGATTGCATGGTCCTCGGCTGGCACGATGGGTTTCAAGGGGTCGCGTAAATCGACACCTTACGCCGCACAGATGGCTGCCGAAGATGCAGGCAAAAAAGCGCAGGAGCATGGCGTCAAGACGCTGGAAGTCGAAGTTCAGGGTCCCGGTTCGGGTCGTGAATCAGCGCTGCGCGCTTTGGCTGCACTGGGTCTGAACATCACTTCGATCCGTGATGTAACCCCGATTGCCCACAACGGCTGTCGGCCTCCTAAACGCCGCCGCGTTTAGTTATTATTTCTACGCTCGGGCTGCCGGTTATCGGTGGTCCGGGTTCGTCATTTTTACCTCGGGCGTTTTCGGACTTGGGACATGATCCGAAAACTTGAATGGAGGCGACACACATGATCCACAAAAACTGGCAAGAACTGATTAAACCAACGCAATTGGTGGTGACACCGGGCGCGAACCCTGCAACGCAGGCCACCGTTGTGGCTGAACCGCTGGAACGCGGTTTCGGCCTGACCATGGGCAACGCGCTGCGTCGCGTGCTGATGTCGAGCCTTCAGGGCGCGGCCATCACCAGCGTCCAGATTGACAATGTATTGCACGAATTTACGACCGTTGCAGGCGTGCGTGAAGATGTCACCGACATCGTGTTGAACCTGAAGGGCGTTGCCCTGTCGATGGAAGTCGAAGGGCCCAAGCGCCTGTCGATTTCGGCCAAAGGCCCGATGGTTGTCACCGCTGGTGACATCTCGGAAAGCGCGGGCATCGAAATCCTGAACAAAGACCACGTTATCTGTCAGCTGGACGATGGCGCCGATCTGTTCATGGAACTGACCGTCAACACCGGCAAAGGCTATGTTGCTGCCGATAAAAACCGCCCCGAAGACGCACCCATCGGCCTGTTGCCGATTGATGCGATCTACTCGCCGGTGAAAAAGGTTGCCTATGACGTTCAGCCGACCCGTGAAGGTCAGGTTCTGGACTATGACAAACTGACGTTGAAACTGGAAACGGACGGCTCGATCACACCCGAAGATGCCGTGGCTTTTGCCGCGCGTATCCTTCAGGACCAGCTGTCGATTTTCGTGAACTTCGACGAGCCAGAAGCCGCCAGCCGTCAGGAAGAAGACGACGGTCTGGAATTCAACCCGCTGCTGCTGAAGAAAGTAGACGAGTTGGAACTATCGGTCCGTTCGGCAAACTGCCTGAAGAACGACAACATCGTTTACATCGGCGATCTGATCCAGAAAACCGAAGCAGAAATGCTGCGCACCCCGAACTTTGGCCGCAAATCTTTGAACGAGATCAAAGAAGTGCTGTCGGGCATGGGCCTGCATCTGGGTATGGACGTCGAAGATTGGCCACCAGAGAACATCGAAGATCTGGCGAAGAAATTCGAAGACCAGTTCTAGGAATATACGGAGCGGATTTCGGTCCGCTCCGTTTCAATGCCCGCAGTTTGCGGGGAAAGCCGGGCAATACCGCCCCAAGGAGAGCCGCCCACACGCATGGGAGGCCAGACAAAGTATAAACCTGAAGAAGGACTGATAAAATGCGCCACGCGAGAGGCTATCGCCGCCTGAACCGTACTCACGAACACCGTAAGGCATTGTTTGCCAACATGGCGGGTTCGCTGATTGAACACGAACAAATCAAAACCACCCTGCCCAAAGCCAAAGAGCTGCGTCGCATCGTGGAAAAACTGATCACACTGGGCAAGCGTGGCGATCTGCACGCCCGTCGTCTGGCCGCAAGCCGCCTGAAAGAAGATCAGTATGTCGCCAAACTTTTTGACGTGCTTGGCCCCCGCTACAAGGACCGCAACGGCGGTTATGTGCGTGTGCTGAAGGCCGGTTACCGTTACGGTGATATGGCGCCGATGGCGATCATCGAATTTGTTGACCGCGATGTTTCGGCCAAAGGGGCCGCGGACAAGGCGCGCCTTGCTGCTGAAGAAACTGCCGCTGACGAATAATAGTCGGCCAATAGTATGAAAACAAAAGCCCCGCCAATTTGGCGGGGCTTTTTGGTTAGTTTAACGCAGCGACACGTGCGTTGCGTTTATCCATAATTGAGTTTTCAATCTCGCCGATCAAGGTATTCAACTGTTCCTGACCGACAGGAGTGGCCCCTAAAAATTCCAGCAGGTCCGTACGGTCCCCGTCTGGAAGAGACATCAATTTGGCGAAAAGATCTGGGTCTATAGTGTTCACGATAACCTTCTTCTTTTAATGCGACTCGTTAGGTATCAATTTAAGGTTGACGCCAATTGATTCAACTTGTCTAAAAGGACATGTTCGAAAAGACGGTGTTTGATCAGGAGTTGCGAAAATTGGGGGAATTGGCCCCAAAAGGTTACTTTGTTGGCCTGCATATTCGATTCACATCGGCATTGATGTCTTTTCAAACGTATGATCCGGCCTGGACGGATCATTATACCGAAAACGGATATGTATTGCGCGATCCGATGACAGCATGGGGTTTCTGCACCACAGGCTGGACCCGATGGAGCAATCGAATCATCCCCGACCCTTTTGGCATCTTCAAAGAGGCAGCAAGGTTCGGGTTAACCTACGGGGCAACGATCTCTTGTGGGCCAATCCGTTCTAGGACAATTGTCAGCGTGGCGCGGGCAGATCGGGAATTCGAAGATGCCGAGATCGAAGAGGTGCAAGCCATCGCTCTTCGGCTTCATGACATGACCGAACCGCCACACCGGCTTACAAAAGCACAGACTGAGGCGCTTAAATTAATTGCGGATGGTCACAGGCATGCAGCCGCGGCTGCATATTTAGGAATTTCGGAAAGTGCGCTCAAGGCTCGACTGACGTCTGCTCGTCAAAAGCTTATGGCCCGCACCACTGCCGAAGCCATTCAGCGTGCCAAGGACTATGGCTTGATCTGAATGACGATGCCTTCCGCAAGGTCCCAACCACTAACCTGCAGGAGGCTGCCATGCAGACCACTACACTTTCGTTCGAAAACATCCACCAAAACGGCGAATTATTCGCCAATATGTTCCGTGCCCGTCGCGAGTTGTTCATTGTACAGAACAAATGGGACCTACCCGAAGCCATGGGAATGGAATACGACCAGTATGACACCCCCGCGAGCCGCTGGGTGGTTGTTCATGACAAGCTGGGCAAGGTTTTGGCGGGCAACCGTCTAACCCCGACCACCGCGCATTGCGGCATCTACAGCTATATGATTCGCGATGCACAGCGCGGGTTGCTGGA
>Ga0256840_1002787_pt1 | contig 14986 bp, 15 predicted proteins | sample 355202metaG_FD_185969 | JGI IMG/M metagenome (GOLD analysis project Ga0256840, IMG submission 185969) | Hydrothermal vent microbial communities from Mid Atlantic Ridge, Atlantic Ocean - 355-202 | ecosystem: Environmental > Aquatic > Marine > Hydrothermal vents | place: Atlantic Ocean: Mid...
AAGAGTGAAGATGTTTCGTAGCCACTTTAAAAAAGAGCTTTTTTCGGTGGGTTAGTTCTGCTTTTTTTTCGAGCTGATTGAGTTCACTCTTTTTAAGCCGTGCAATGGTCGCTTTGGGTTCGCCATAGGCTAGAAGAAAATCAAATATAAATTGTTCTTGGTTTAGATTGTTTAATAACTCGCTTACATTTTCTTCTATTTGGGTTATGGTCATAAGTTCTCTTTATCGTCAAATATATATAATTATAGCAAAGAAATACAGTTAACTGCCTACTTCATCTTTTTCATCAATCGCTCTTCAAGTTTGCTCACCTCTTCTCGGGTCGCATTACTTTCTAAACTCTTTTTCCAATACTTCAATGATAAATTAGGCTTTTTTGGGTTTTTTGAGTTCATCATAGTCCAAAGCAATGTTATTGTAGTCTAAGGCAATTTCTAAGCTCACTTCTTCATAATATTTTAAATCTTCTTCTAACTGTTTTAAATCAAAGGCTAAGGCTTTTTCGTACTCCCCCTCATTGAAGTTTTTTTGAGCAAGATAATAGTTCTCTTCACTTGCATTTCCTTCTATGAGTGTTTTTTTTGAACTAAATGGCTTCTCTTGGGCTTCATTACAAGCTGTAAAAAAAGTAATAAAATAGATATGAATATGATTTGTATTTTTGGCATCACCTTGCTCCTTAAATATAATTGATGAATTTTATCATAATTAAACAGGCTTTCTTGTATGATGCTTCATCAAAACTAAGGATTAAAAATATCAGCAATGGTTTTAGTGGTTTAAAATTATAGGATAACTACTCTTTTAGGCTTCTTTGTTGTCGAACTCAGGTAATAAAGTAAATTAGAATAGGGGGGAATATGGCTTTTAAATATGCAATCGTATTAACTGGAGGAATAGCAACAGGAAAAAGTTCCATTGCCGAAAAGTTTATTGTAGATGGAGTTACAGTTATAGATGCAGATAAAGTGGCACACAGTATGTTGGAGCTGCATCAAGACAAAATAGCCCAACTCTTTGGTGCTGAGTATATTAAGGGTGGAGTTGTCAATAGAAAAGCATTGGGGAGTTTGATTTTTTCTAATCCTGAAGAAAAATTACGTTTAGAAGCTCTACTGCATCCTTTAATATTTAAAGAAATTGAAAATCAAGCCAAAGAGGAAGATAAAAAGAGAAAGCCTTATTTGATTGATATTCCTCTTTTCTTTGAGACCAAACGTTACCCGATTGAAAAGTCCATGGTGGTCTATACACCTAAAGATAAACAGTTAGAGCGTTTGATGGCACGTGATGGTTCAACAAAAAAGGAAGCTCAACTGCGTATAGATTCTCAAATGAATATAGAGAAAAAGAAACAACATTCAACATATGTGATTGATAACTCCTATGACTTAAACCATCTTCAGCAGGAGTATGTTAGAGTTAAAAAGGAAATATTAGATTCTTTTAAGGGGTAGCCATGATTTTTCGTACAGCTTTAACACTCTCTTTTTTTTCACTTTCTCTTTTTGCCGATATGATTTTTATGGCAGATAAAGTGATTATTAAAAAGTCAACACGTATGCTCTACCTTTCTCAGCAAGGGGATATCTATAAAAAATACCATATTAGTCTAGGACAGATTCCCGATGGAGCCAAAGAGTTTGAAGGGGATATGAAAACCCCTGAAGGTGGATATATTTTAGATTGGAGACAGTTGAGTACTTCGTACTATAAATCCATTCATATCTCATATCCCAATGTCAAAGACAAAGCCCATGCAGAAAAATCAGGGCAGAGTGCAGGTGGTATGATTATGATTCATGGAACACCTTTAAACTGGGCTCTTTCACCCATTGGTGATTGGATGCCTATGTTACTAGACTGGACAGAAGGGTGTATCGCTATGAGTAATGATGATATGGACGAGGTTTGGGAGCGTACCAAGAACGGTACGCCTATTGTTATAGTGCCTTAAAGAATTTGGTTTGAGGAGAGGTCTAAAACCCTCCACCTTGAGTAGCCATCATCAGTAGGGGTAAAACACTTGCTGTTAAGTTGTTGTCGTTTACTATTAACTCTTGTTTTTTGTAGTAACCACTTAAAATGTATTTACCATTTTCCTCTTTTACAAAACCTTGTGCCACAGCCATTTGGATTTGTTGTGTTACTGTTTCTGCATTTGGTAAGCTTTTAATATGCTCTGCATCTAAGCCTATATCTACATTAAGACTGATCATCTTGAGTGCTTGTTGTTGTGCTTTCATGGCTATCTCTTCAAGTGAACCTTCAAACTTCATGTCACCTGTGTAACCCACTTCTATAGAAGCATTACTTTTTTTGTTCTCTTTTGTCTCTACATCTAAGCCATAAGCTATAAGTGTTTTATCTTTAACGAGAAGGGTGTTGAGCGAATGAACAATATTGCCCATCATGGTCTCTTGCAGTGTTCCAAACTCCTCAAAAATTTTCTGCATCTCTTCATCACTGGGGTTAGATTGCATTTTAGTGAAAAGGTCAGATTGTGATTTTTGCATCTCTTGAGTTGCTTTTTGGAACTCCAACATTCCTTTGGTTCCTATACCTTGCATATTCATATTGGCATGAATGGTTTTAATCTGAGGAAGGTTATTAGGAAGTTTTGTATCTTTAAGGTCAACACTTCCATCAATTTTAGTTGAAATGGTACTTGGGCTATCTTTTGTGGTTACCATATGTATATCGGTAGCAATATTAATGTTGCTAAGTTGAGGATTGCTATCATCTTTAATAGTAAGGTTTTCAACGGAGAGATCTATGCTTCCAATCATTAGTGTCTTCTCTATAAACTCTTCAATATTAATATTCATCAGTAAGTTGCTGAGCGTTAGACCATTTTGGCTATTTCCCTCTTTAAACTCAAGAGAAGCGATATCTATATCACTGTCACCTTTTAATGTCTCTAGATTGATATCTCCTTGAATATTTAAAGGGGTCATATGAAAACTTTTTCCATCATTATTGATTTTAACTTCAGTAGTAGAGGCTTTATAGTTGGCATTTTTTAAAAAAGAGATAACCATGTCACTCGTAATGGTAATATCCTCTTTTATAAGTGCTAAAAACTCTTTTTTTGCTTCATCTGTAAGCAGTGAACTAACAAGAAGCTTTTGATGGGTTTTGGCTGCACCAAAACCCAGACCATTTTTAAAAAACAGAGGACCGTGTTCAATCTTGTACTCCATGACCAGTGGTAGTTTTAATGTCTCTTGAGCCATCTCTAATATAACAGGGTCTGAAATCTCTACTTCTACCTTTGCTGTAGATTCAAAAAAACTCTTTTCATAATTATTAATTTTATATTTAATACCTTTGTCGGCATAAAGCTTATTGGTGTTATTGATCTGCTCTTGAAGGTTTCCCTCCATTTGACTACCAACAAATGCTGTACTACCAGTCCAAAGAGCTACGGCTGCGATTACTGAACCAACTATTTTATTCATGCTGTTCCTTTATAGATTATAAATTTCTTATGAGATTGTATCGAAAAAGTGAAAAAAATTACTTGTATTTTTAAAGAGTTACGCAAGAAAACCATGAACTCTATGAGAGAAAATGGTTTTGGAAGGGTAAAATTACTATATTTAATTTATTATTTTAATTTACTTTTTGATAGGGGTTACATACATATTAACGTAACGACCATCACGTTTAGCATTTTGCTCTAAGACACCAACATCTTCAAGCATTGGCCATACACGATTAAGAACATCAATACCCCACTCTGGGTTAGCCATTTCTCTACCACGTAAAAATACTCTTAGCTTTACATGTTTTCCAGCTTCAAGGAATTCTCTGGCATGTTTTACTTTATATGCAATGTCACCATCAGCAATTTTACAAGAGAATTTAACCTCTTTTACATCAATGGTTTTTTGATTCTTTCTTGCTTCTTTCTTCTTCTTTTCAAGCTCATACTTAAACTTACCATAGTCCATAATCTTGGCTACAGGTGGTTTTGCATCAGGAGACATAAGTACCAAGTCTAGTCCTTTATCATCTGCAATTTTTAAAGCTTCATCACGAGAAATAATACCAAACTGTTCGCCATCATCACCTAAAACTCGGAGTTCTCTGTCTCTGATTTTATCGTTCATAATGGTGTCGTCTGGCTTTTTTCTTCCTCTGTTGTTTCTGTTATTTTGTCTACTCAAATTTTACCTTCGTTAAGTTGTTGCGTTAATTCTACCATAAATTCATCAAAAGAAAGATTATACTGCTCTTTTGTGCGTCTATTTCTTATGGCAACTGTTCTGTTTTTAACTTCTTCGTCCCCTACAATGACCACATAAGGTACTCTTTGCTTCTCTGCATTTCTTACTCTTTTGTTCAGAGAATCGTTTTTATCAAAGATTTCACAATCTATATCTATGTTCATTAATTGGTTCTGAAGCTCTTTGGCATAAGGTGCATGAACATCTGAAATAGGAACAAAAATAACCTGTGTTGGTGCCAAGAAGAGTGGGAACTCTCCAGCATAATGCTCCGTTAAAATAGCGATGAAACGTTCAAATGAACCAAGAATCGCACGGTGAATCATCACAGGTTGTTTGCGTCTGTTGTCTTCATCTACATACTCTACTTCAAAACGCTCTGGTAGGTTGAAGTCTACTTGGATGGTTCCACATTGCCACTTACGTCCCAGTGCATCAGTAATCTTAACATCAATTTTTGGACCATAAAATGCACCTCCACCTTCGTCGATGGTGTACGCTAGGTTATTTTCATCAAGGGCATCTTTTAGCCCTTGTGTTGCTGTGTCCCAAACAGTATCTTCACCAATGGCTTTTTCTGGTTTTGTTGCTACTTCCATGGTGTAGTTGAAGCCAAAGAGTTTCATGACCGAGTCAACAAACTCAACAATTTCGATAACTTCTGCTGCGATTTGACTTGGAGCACAGAAGATATGAGCATCATCTTGAGTAAATTCTCTTACCCGTAAAAGACCATGTAAAGCACCAGATTTTTCATGACGGTGAACCACACCATATTCATAGTATTTTATAGGAAGGTCACGGTAAGACTTTCCTGTCTGTTTAAATATTTGAATATGACCAATACAGTTCATGGGTTTCACCCCATACTCTTGGTCGTCAATACTGGTAAGGTACATGTTCTCACCGTAACAGGCATAGTGACCAGAAGTTCGCCACATGTCAGCTTTTAGAATTTCTGGACCACGTACCTGCTGGTAGCCTCTTTTTCTGTGTGCTTTATGTAAAATATTTTCAAGCTTTTGTCTAAGCTTGGTTCCTTGAGGCATCCAAAATGGTAGACCAGCTCCCGACTCTTCATCAAACATAAAGAGTCCCATCTCTGCACCAATTTTTCTATGATCTCGTTTTTTTGCCTCTTCCAGCATGAGCATGTGTGCCTTAAGTGCCTCCTTGTCGGCAAAAGCAACTCCATAAATACGGGTTAACATTTCAGCTTTTTCATCACCACCAAGGTAGGCACCTGCCACACGTGTTAGTTTAAAGTTATGCAAAAAACGAAGTGCAGGAACGTGAGGACCTTGACATAGGTCTTCAAAGTCACCTTGTTTATAAACTGAAACAATATCATCGGGAATTCTTGTAAGTACAGCTTGTTTTAAATCATCAGCAGCAAACTTCTCTAAAGCTTCTGCTTTGGTGATTTCGTACTTTTCAATCTTATATTTCTTTTTGATGAGTTCCTTCATCTTTTTTTCGATTTTTTTTAAATCTTCTTCACCAATTTTTTCATCTACTCTAAAGTCATAGTAGAACCCTTCATCAACGGTAGGTCCTACAAAAAATTTGGCATTGGTGTAAAGTTCTGTAATGGCTTGTGCCATAAGGTGTGCTGTTGAGTGCCTAACAATCTCTAAAGATTCATCCGAATTATTATATTCAATAGCCTTTGCTTCAGGATTCTCTCCAGCACTCTGTGTGTCGATAATGTTGCCTTGGTTATCAATGTAACCGATTAAATTTTCACTCAAAATAAGCCTTTTGCTTTTCTATAAATTATTGCGCGTATTATAGCTTTTTTAATCTTAAGAGGCTAAAAAATAAATATTTAACATAAATTGTTAAAATATATTAATTTTAGTTTAAGTTTAAATATTTTATAATGTTATTAATTATTAAATAATATTAGGGGAGTTGGCAATGAGAGCAGGATTTATTGGGATAGCGATGGGTGTATCTACAGCAATGGCATTGAGAAATGAATATAAATTAACCTCACAAGTTGTGACCATCTCTCTGCTTACCGAAATCATTACAATCATTATTTTTGGTTTGGTTGAAATATCATAATTTTATGATAAAATTCACCTACTTAAACTCCAAGGAAAAATAAATGGAACTATTTGGAACAGATGGCGTACGTGGGTTAGCAGGTGGAAAATTAAATGCAATGAATGTTATGCGTTTGGCTTTGGCTGCAGGAATCCACTTAAAAAAAACAAGTAAATATAATAAAATTTTAGTAGGGAAAGATACCAGACGTTCAGGTTATATGATAGAAAATGCATTGGTCTCTGGTTTAACGGCTGTGGGTTTTGATGTGGTTCAAATAGGTCCCATGCCTACGCCTGCCGTTGCTTTCATTACCGAAAATATGCGTTGTGATGCTGGAATTATGATTACGGCGAGTCATAATCCTTTTTATGATAATGGCGTAAAGTTTTTTAATGCTGAGGGAAATAAAATATCTAAAGATCATGAACAAGATATAGAAGAGATTTATCAAAACATGGAGCAGATAGAAAATGCTTTTGTAACCAAAAAAGAGATAGGTCAATCTCAGCGTATTGATGATGTGATTGGACGATACATTGTTCATATTAAAAACTCATTTCCTAAAAAGTACTCACTCTATGGAAAAAGAGTTGTTGTTGACTGTGCCAATGGTGCAGCCTATATTGTAGCACCTATGGTTCTTCGCGAATTGGGTGCAGAAGTGATAGAGATGGCTACAAACCCTAATGGTTATAACATCAACACCAATTGTGGAGCCACACAACCAGACCTTTTGGTTCAAAAAGTTATTGAGACACGTGCTGATATAGGAATTGCACTTGATGGTGATGCTGATAGAATTGTCATTGTAGATGAAAAGGGAGAGGTGGTTGATGGCGACAAACTCATCGGTGCCTTGGCGATGCATCTTAAAAATGAGAACAAGTTAGCAAACGACAAAGTGGTAGCTACAGTTATGAGTAATCAAGGACTTGAAGACTATTTAAACGCGCACGGTCTGAAGCTTGAACGTAGTGATGTGGGTGATAAACACGTACTCGAAGTGATGAAAAAGGTTGATTCAAACTTTGGTGGTGAGCAGAGTGGTCACGTTATTTTCTCTGATTATGCAAAAACAGGTGACGGCTTGGTTTCAGCTCTACAGGCTTTTGCCTATATGATTGAAAACAATAAAACTGCGAGTGAAGCTTTTAATATTTTTGAACTCTATCCACAAGAACAAGCGAATCTAAAGATTACCCATAAAATACCCATAGATGAGATAGCTGGTATAGAGGAACTGTTTGCTGAAATAGAGGCTTTTGATATGCGTCATCTGGTTCGTTATTCGGGAACAGAAAACTTACTACGTATTCTTCTCGAGGGTAAAGACCAACATAAACTTCATATTATGATGGATAAGACCGTTCAGTTTTTTAAGAAGGCACTCTCATAATGCGTTCAATGGTTATCTTTCTTTTACTGGTGGTGGGTACTTTTATTATTGACCAAAACTTAAAAGTTATGGCAATGGAGGCTGTCAATGGTGTAGAGTATGCAACGATACTTAAAGGTTCCTGTATTGACTTGGAGCTTCACTACAACAGAGGTGTTGCTTTCTCAATGTTTGCATTTTTAGGAGACAATCTAAAATGGGTGCAGTTGTTGCTTATTGTTGGGATTATTTTTTATATTCTTTATGAAGGATATGTAAAAAAGTATGCTTTTCCCTTAGGGCTTATTATAGGTGGAGCTTTAGGGAACCTATATGATAGATTTATTCACGAAGGGGTGGTTGACTATGTAGCATGGCATTGTGGTTTTAACTTTGCTGTCTTTAATTATGCCGATGTGATGATAGACTTGGGTGTTGCTACTATTTTACTGCTCTCATTGTTGGAGTACAGACGAGAGAAAAAAGCCAACTCTTAAATAAACTTCTCAACTAGAAGGTGGGTACCTTACCCATCTGTTACTTCTCTACCTTATGTTCATGAATAAAGTCATTTAATTCACCTACTGTTTTACAACCATGTTTCATCGCTTCATGGATCATTTCTTTTGTAAAAGTCGTTTTCATAAATTATCCTTTAAAATTAAGATTATATTTATTATTATATCATCTAAAATTTATACTATATATATAAATTAAAAAATAATTAAGTTTTATGGGAAAATTTAGAGAAAAAAAGGAATAAGCTGTTGTTATATATTTAAAATTATGACTACCTATTAAAATATATAGAATAAGTAGCCAAAAGAAGCGTTCTTTAGTAAATTATCTCAGCTTGTCCATAAAGATTTTCTACTTTTTCTTGTAGTTTTTTCATCACTTCTTGCTGTTTAAGTATCTGCTCTATACGTTTTTTTGCTTTTTTAAATGAGAGCGTTCCAGCAGGTTTTTTATTTAAAAGGTAAACCACATTGTATCCATGTTTTGTTTTTACCGGAGCATTGAGAAGTCGTTTTACTTTATATTTATAGGCTTTATTAAATAGGTTTTCAGGAGCATTGTTTTTTCCAAACCAGCCCATGTATCCATTTTGTTTGCGTTCATTGGCAGCTTTGATAAATGCTTCATCCAAATTGGCAGCACCCTGTAGAGACTTTAACAATTTATCGGCTTCTGCTTTGTCTTGAACAATAATGTTTGCTATCTCTATGGAGTCAGGGAAGTTAAAAGCTTTTGGATTGTTCGTATAAAAATCTTTCAGTTGACTCTGCGTTACCTTTACTTTTTTAAACTCATTTTGTTGAAAAAGTGCAATAGCAATGGCACCTTTTATACTACGGATTTGCTCTTTGTTTAGATTTTTACCTGAACTTTTTTTGTACGCCTCTTGTGCCAGTTTTTTTTGACTTTCAAATGCTTTTTTAAATTCAGCACTCTTTACAAGAGAACTTTTTAGTAAATCTGCATGTAAAACTTCCTCTTTTATAAGTTGTTCCATTAGGTTAGCACGTTGTGTATCATCCAACTTTTCATAACCAGGAGGAATAACATCGGTAGTGATTTTATGACCATTTACGGTTACGAGTGTCTGTCCAAAGAGAAGCGTTGAACTGAGTGTTAATGTCGCAATGAGTGCGATTAATTTTTTTTGCATCTATCTTTCCTTATATCTTAGGTTTAAGAGATTTTATATCTCTATTGTGAAATAACTGTGGTTCTATCATTTTATTTAGTCAAGGGTCTCTGCGACAAATGTTTTGGTCACTTGTCCACCAAATTTATAAACATCATCTTCCAAACTAACATAGAGTTCATCTCCCGATTTGGGAAAGACTTTAACATCATCATCAACAAGCTCTTCGCCATTGGCACGTATGAAACATGCAACCATACCTGTTCCACAAGCTAAGGTTTCATCTTCTACTCCACGTTCAAAGGTACGAACATAGAGGGTATTCTCTTCTACTTTACAGATGTTTACATTGCAGTTGTATTTGTTACGCAGACGTGCTGCTTGTTCAAGGTCAAACTCCTCTATGTTATCACGTATGGAAACAAAATGAGGAACACCCGTATCTATAAACCACCAAGTCTCATCATCTTCATCTATCTCTTTACTAAGAATGATGGGTTTGGTCATGTCAGAGACGACATAGTTTCCGTTAACTTTGGCACGTATGACACCTGCACCTGTTAAAAACTCTGATTCACCATCTGCTGAGATACCTTTTCCCATGGCAAAATGTGCCACAGCCCGTGAAGCATTTCCACACATGGTAGCACGACTCCCATCGGAGTTGTAAAACTCCCACTCAAAGTCATACTCTTCATGGGGAACAAGTACCACCAAGCCATCAGCTCCTATACCATTTTGACGATGACAAAGCTTTTTTGCTAATTTGGATCGGTCTTTTTTCTTCTTTTTAATTATCATAACAAAGTCATTGCCATTGGCAGAGTATTTGGTTACGGTCATGGTTACTTCCTCATCTGTTTTAGTTTTGGAAGTATTACATAATTTGGGTTAAACATCTCAACAAAGATTATCAACCTCAAATGTAAGCTCTCCATCTTCGCTACCTGTTGTAATGATTTTAAGAATTCTCTCTAAAATAAATATACTGCTGTCGAGGCTTTTATGGCTGAGTTGTACAGCGTCATTGTTTTTTGAACAAGCAAGTTGAATATGCTCTTTTCCTAAGATGTAAGGGAAGAAGTTGTTGCCCTTTTCATAGGCAAAATTTTGCCATTTTTTTAGGTCGTTTAACTGTGCTGTGTTGAAGACACCATCTTTGGTAGCGATGTTCTCTTCATCCCAAGAGTCGAGCAGTCCTAAAAGGGGTGTTTTATGTATTTTTTCTAGAGAACGACTAATAAGTGTGAGCAGGGACTTACTGTATCTGTTAACTTTATCTATCTTTTCCATCTCTTTGCTTAGCATATAGATGTGTATGTTTCTCTTTTCAAATAACCTATTTTTAGATGCTTTTATCATAAAGTTATTGCTGTCTTGTATGGAAGTAGTGGGTGCTAAGAGATGCATGGAGCTTAGTTTTATCTTATGTTTGACCAACTCATTTAACCATGCTGTTGTTAAGAGTTGTGAACCTGCAGAGTGTGCCATGGTATGAAGTTCTATCTCGTTGTCAAATTCGAGTGAGAGTTTTTTTAGAGCAGTTGTCAGTAGATACAAGACACCACTTTTCTCTCCATCAAACCCTTTGACTTTTTTCTGAACAGCATTGAGTGACTGCTCTTTCATCTCTACCCAAATACCTCGTGTAGAGATTTTTTTACAGTGGCTCTCTATGGACATGTTTAGGGCTTCTGAATTTTCTAAAACTCTCTCTTCTACTTCTTTATCTTTCCCCTTTACGATTTTTTGAAAAAAACTCTCTATCGATTGCTCTATGGCTTCTTGGTAACTGAACTGCCATGTTAAGAAAATAGGGTAGATGCCATTGTTTAGAAAGTAGGGTATGAGTTTTCGTATTTTGGCGATGTACTCTTTTTCACTGTAGAGTCCACCCAAGGCATAGATCATAACTTTTCGATTTCTCTTACTCTGTTTTAACCACTTCAGTACATTGTCATAAGTGATGATTTCGATGGAGCGTTCGAGTGTAAATGTTTTTATAATGGTATGTTTTGCACGTCCATTGGCATTGAGTATAAGGGTATGATTGTATGCCATCTCTTCAGAGATAAACGTTTCTTTTTGAGGTTCTCTATCCTCCTTTAACTCTATCTCTTCTTGAACATTAGAAGCAGAAGCAAGAGATTTTGAAGTAATGGTTTGAGGAGTGTTTTCAATATCTATAGGAACCCCCATGACTGCGACCCAAACATCCAACCCATTTGCTAACCACTCCTTGTAACTCAATACAGCAAAACCACAGTTTCCCCAACGCTTGCCCCATGAGTTCTGAATAATAAAACCTTGACGCGTATAGCCTACAATGACAAAAGCATGGTTTTCTAAAGGAAAAGATTGGTACTCAATCTTAGGTAGGTCTTCATCTATATTTTTTATGGTTCTATCTTTACTGTTGTTGAGTTCCCACCAACCATCATGAATGGCTGCTGAAACATAGAGTGCACCCACTTCACAAAGGGCAGATTGCATATCAGATATGGAGTCTTTCTTAACACGATAGTAGGCTCCAAGGGGTTTCTCTATGGAGTCTGCTTCCCATCCCTTTGTTGGTTCGTCTTTATCAAATGCCCAATAATTTTCAGAACATACCCCATGTTTGTGCCAACCTTTCATGGCACCACGACAGCTTGACCCCTCATAATCTTCACCATCCCACTCATCGTAGATACGTGCAAGATTAAAAAGCATTTTTGTGCTGACCATCTCCATAGATACTTCGCTATCTTCTTTTTCAACTTCTCTTTTCCATAAAAGGTAGTTAATCACCGAAGCCAAGGCGTACCCACTACAGGCTCCATTGTCTCCTTGATTGAGTATCATGTTGTTTTTTCTATAGCGTTGCAGAACATTGTTGAGATAAGATGTATCGGGGTAGGTCGCAGGTAGCGATATTAAAACAGGTTGATAGACTCGGTCACGGAGATCGAGTCTGTCTTGTCTTATATCGAGTAGCCTTTTTTTATAGAGTGTCTTTCCCACGACGATTACTCATAAATCTGAAATGGTTTCTGTTTATTAAAATCTTCACTCTCTCTACCTACATCATAAAGGTTTGGAGTCTGTTTGGTGGGTAAAAAGTTTAATGCTTCAACGTTCTCTTTAACGGCGTCAAAGAATGCTTCATAGGTACCTACAAACTGTCCTTTATTCCATACTTTGAGTAGATGTTCTGTAAAGATGCTGTTTCTTGCAAAAGGGATGGTGTAGGAGACTTGTGGGTCTTGACAAGCTGCCAAGAGTTTGATGCTTGCTTTTACCTCTTTGGTTTTTTTGTTGGCAAATCTCTTCTCTATCTTTTCATAAAAACTCTTGTTTCCATAGTAGACACTTTTAGCAACACTGTAAGAGAGGAGTTTTTTCTTAAATATAGAGTTCTCTTCTTCCTTTCCATCTCTTAAATTATTGGCTTTTGCTACCGTTCCACTGTGGCAACTGTCTGAAAGCATGACGATACGTACACCCTTTTTAAACTTCGCCCAGAGTTCAAAGAGTTCATCATCGATGAGTTGCCCATCATAAAGGCACCATGTCTCATCGAGGCTATCGTCTTCTTCATCACCATTTGTATCGGGGACAAACCCTCCGTGACCTGAGTAGCTAAGCATCAGCATGTCACCTGAACGTAACTCTTTACTTGCAGATTTTATGGCAGCTTTTACAGCATCTCTGGTAGCATTTTCACTTAAGAGTAGATAGGTAGACTTAAAGTTTTGATCCAAAGCAATCTCTTGCATATCTTTTGCATCTTGTTCGCAGGTTTCAAGAGGTGAAACTTCTGTACCGTAGTGCTCTTCATCAACATAGTTTAACCCTATGTGTATAGATATTCCTTTTTTCATGGCTTAATCCTTTGATATATTATAATAATATCAGCTTAAATTTTAAAGGTATGTTATTTTGTAGCGTGAAAAGCAAAGGTTGTATTAGGTGGTTTGTTTGTGTGTGTGGGGGGGACATTATAGAAGATACATAATGGTTTGTTTATCTTTTTTAGTAAATTGTGCAAGTTGATTTATGACTATTTTACTTATATCCAATTCAAAGCCTTTTTGTTAGAGTAATGAAATAGAAGTTTATCAAAAATTATACTTATTTTTGGATAAACGTGTAGTGTTATCTGAAAATTCATCTAGGTTGTATTATTTTGAGTTTCTCCTGAAGGTGAAGATGTTAATACCTCATATAGTCAGATATTGGGGACAATACTTGTGGGCAAGAGGGTATTTTTGTGTAACATCAGTTCATAACTACTCTATCACCAATCCCTCTCTATCTATTTTTTTCCATGTTCCTCCATCGAGCATGGAATCATTTCCTTCTGCTTTCTCTTGACAGCCCATACAGATTTCAGCTGTTCCCTTGTAAAAAGGAAAGGCAAAATCATATTGAGGTTTTAAAATAACCTCTAAATTTTTGTTAAAAAAACCAATCTTTCCATCAACTTTAGTTCTTGCAAGTCCATCGGAAAACTCATCTGCTTTACCATCATAGGCAAGGGTGGCTATCTGTTTTCCTGATTGATTAATGTAGTAAAACTGATCTTTTACTTTTACAGCAATAAGTTCTTTACCTTTAAAATCTAATGTTTTGAGGTAGGCTGGATCGACATAGGAGGTATAAGTTTTTGTTGACTTGGTCGGTATGGGGTTGCTTTTAGAACAGGCTATAAGTGTGAAGAGCAGTAGAGTACAAAGAAGAAGTTTTGCTAGATGCTTCATGGTAAGACCTTTTATTTTGATTATATCAATCTAAAATAAAAGATATAGGGTAGACCAGTGTGTCTACCCGTGAATTGTCAATATGTTTATATAGGTAAAACTCGAATATTTTGGTCAAGTTTTTCTTTAAGTACATTTTCAATCGCAAAAAGTGTACCTGTATCAGCACTTGCACAACCGTTACATGCACCTAAATATCGGATATAGATGTCATGGTTCTCTCCATTCTCTTTGATATCAAGGACTTCCATATCTCCACCGTCCATAATAAGCATTTGACGGATATTATCATCAATAACTTTTTCAACTGCTTTTAGCTTTTGAACTATAGACATTTTACTAAACTCAAGATTTGATTCTGCTCCTCCAAGTGTTGAACCTGCAAGTAGTTTCTCTTGGTTATACTCATGAAGTAAGTCAACAAGATATACATCTTTCTCCTCATGTCCACCAGGGCGAATACAAGATTTACAAAAAGCACCAGCTTTAGTATAGTCTGTAATCTGTTCAACCGTAGTTAGGTCATTGAGTCTAATAACCTCTTTTAGAGTACTTAAACTTACTCTTGCACACTCACAAACGATTACCTCCTCTTCAAAACTCTCCATATCAACATTCATGTATTGACCAGCTGCTTTTTTAATTACATCATATGCCATTACAGAACAGTGCATCTTTTGAGGTGGAACAGAAGGAACATCTGGTGTGTCTCTCATTGCCAATTCAACATCAATATTTGTAATCTTAACTGCCTCTTGAACTGTTTTGTATTTACATAATTCTGCCATTGTATCTGAACTAGCAATTGCTGTTCCACAACCAAAACTCTTGAATTTTGAATCCATAATAACATCTGTATTTGGATTTACTACCCAATATAGACGAACAGCATCACCACAAGACTCTGCCCCAAAATCAGCAACAATAAGT
>Ga0256840_1002788_pt1 | contig 14983 bp, 16 predicted proteins | sample 355202metaG_FD_185969 | JGI IMG/M metagenome (GOLD analysis project Ga0256840, IMG submission 185969) | Hydrothermal vent microbial communities from Mid Atlantic Ridge, Atlantic Ocean - 355-202 | ecosystem: Environmental > Aquatic > Marine > Hydrothermal vents | place: Atlantic Ocean: Mid...
CTTGCCCGTATTCCACGAGCTAGCAAAAAGCTCCTTGTCTATTTTTTTGGCAAATTCTTTTTCGTGCGCCCGGTGAAAATACACTGAAGCATAACTGGCCAAAGGCAACAGAGAAAGGGCGCTTAACCCTAAAAAAGAAGAGATGTTTTGCACCCCTACTTCTCCAGAGATTAGTTTTTTGATGGCCTTGGGAATAATATAATTTACAAAATAGTAAGATTTGTAATAGGCATAATTGCCGTTGATTATTTCTATGTCCATTTCCAAAACGTCTTTAAGCAGTTTGTCGGTTTTTTTACGTTTGAGCATCGCAAACGGAGCGCTAGCTACTCTGGACAAAATATTTTTTTTGGGGTCGTCTCCATTTTTAAATATTCTATCCAAAATGTCTTGAAATTGCCCAAAGTTGTACTTGGCCGAGGCTCCGGTATAAATAATTTTCATTATGTTGTGCCCAAGTCTGACTGGAGAACCGTACATTCCTTGGGGGATGGTTCGAGCAGTGCGCAAGGCCTGTTTGAGGTCAGCCAAGGTTTTACCTTCTCTTACCAAAGTGTAGGTTTTGCCTGCATCTAAGCCTGCATGGTCGTCTGTGCCTGCAGTAAAAGATATGTGGCGGTTTTGACGTTTTAAAAAGCCGTGTTTGTCCGCTAGTTTTAAAATTTTATCCCAGGTATAAGCCGTAGCTATCCTTTTGGTAACCTCAGAGCCAAGCCTGGACCTAGAGCCATTTTGCACTTCCCAAACGTCAAACAACAAAAGCATTTTTTCCAGATGGTCCTTGCTAAGGGTACCGCTCATGTCGTACAAAGGATGAGCAATGGCATGGATTACGTCCTGTTCTTGCAAATAATCTACTAACTCGTAAACGTTATAACGCAATTTTTGAATTTCACGGTGGATTACTTCGTCCAGATCAAAGGCAAGAACGTGAATCATGGTTTTGTCTTCAGGGAAAAAAGAGGTAATCTCTTCGCTAATAAAAACGTCAGGTAAGTGAGCTATTTCTAAACATCCGCTAATGGAATCGTGATCAGTAATGGTCACCAAGGTCTTGCCGCGCTGTTTAAGGATTTTGTAAAGATATTCCGGACGGGTATAACTTTCGGCTAAACCAAACTTTTCTGAAAAAAATCCAGCCGGCTGATTAGAGCCTGTAGAATGAACGTGTAAATCAACTTTGAGCATCTCACTTTCCCCCAATTTTAAGCTAAAATTTATCCGCTTATACTTAAGAATGGTTACGTTTTCTTGGCGACAAAGTGAAAAAAGGGTTAAGGCGGGGCAGATTTACGTGTCCGTCCGAGAAAAGTATGTCTTTATTGAATTGTTGAAATACAATCGATGTCTGTTGGGTATGTTTTGAACTTAGCTTAATCTATTTTCAAGCATACCGTATTTAATAATAAAGCTTATAACTTCCTTCAAACCTTGTTGTGTTTTAAGGTTGGTAAAAACAAAAGGGCGTCCACCGCGCATTTTTTGGGCATCATTTTGCATAACTTCAAGAGATGCGCCGACCAGAGGAGCCAAATCTATTTTGTTGATTACCAATAAATCGCTTTTGGTGATGCCTGGACCACCCTTTCTTGGAATTTTGTCTCCAGCTGCTACGTCTATAACATAGATTGTTAGATCTGCTAGTTCCGGACTAAAGGTAGCGCTTAAATTATCTCCTCCACTTTCAACTAAAACAATTTCTAATTTGGGAAAACGTTTCATTAGTTCTTCTACTGCTGCAAGATTCATAGATGCATCTTCCCGAATAGCAGTATGAGGGCATCCACCTGTTTCTACGCCTATAATTCGTTCGGCCGGTAAAGCTTGATTGCGGACTAAGAATTCTGCATCCTCTTTAGTATAAATATCATTGGTGACTACACCTAGTTCATACTTATCTCTCAAGGTCTTGCAGATTAAATTGATCAGAGCAGTTTTGCCTGAACCAACTGGTCCGCCTATCCCGACTCTTAAAGTTTGAAATGTGTTCATTAACTCTTCTCCTTAAAAAGTTATTGACGTAACTGCAAAAAACAAAGACTTACGTTTTTTCTTAACAAGTTGGTTTATAGCTTGTTTAAATAATTGAACGTTTGTCTTACGATTTTAAACCGAGCTGGGAAAAAACAAAGTTTTTTGCAGATGCATTCTAAAACTAATTATGATTGAAACAGTCTAGTGTGCTGGGTTTCATGTAAAGCACTGGCAATACTTAATCCTATTGTTAAAGCTCCTATATCTTCGTCTTTGATATTAAAAGATTGTTTTATTATTGTAGATGATACGTTTATTATCTGATCAAGAATACGCTGAGCTGCAGTTTGACCCAAGGGGACCAACTTGACCGCAGCCGAAGTTTGGTTTTCTGCCCAGCTCCAAATATAACCAGCGCAGAGTTGAGTAATGGGAATGTTCCAAAATTTACCGGCTAAGGCAAAACTGGTGGCAAAGGACAGATCGCGTTGTAAGTAGGGAACAATTTCATTGCAACCTAATTCAAAAAGAATTTTACCCAAAGCCTTACCCAAGTGTTTGTCTTCTGCTTGCAGCTCTGCAGCCTCTCTGCTAGCCAGGAGGAAATTGGTCCAATATGTAATTTCGGATAGTTTTTGTTCTTGCCATGCGTTATACATGCGAGTCAATACTGGCAAATCTAATCTCCCTAGGGAATAAGATAATAGCCCCAGGATCCATTCTTGGGTTTGTTTTTCGTTTTTGATCCAACCTGCTTCTACAGCCCATTCTATTCCCTGAGAATAAGAATAGGCTCCAATAGGCAAATAAGCACTGCACAAATGTAGTAAACGTAAAGTAGATGTTATGTCTTGATTATATTCTTTAATGATGGTGTCCATGAGAAAGATATGCGCCACGTTCAGGTTCAAAGATTTCCTGGCCAACTTGAACGTTTAGTCCAAGGTTGGTTACCATTTGATCCAAGACATGGTCGTGCAGGTAAACTATCTTCAGATAAGATATCTGCAAATAAACGTGGCGGTTGCCCAAATGATAACAGGCCTTGGCCCAAAGTAAAGGTTCATTAGTTGTGGCTATAGACACGGTTTCTTTGGCAGCTTTTATTCTAACTATAGTGCCATCTTCGGCTTGCAAAAGGTCTCCATTTCTGAGTATTGTTCCACGAGGCAAAAATAAACCTACTTCTTCACCTGTTTCTAACTTAGTCAATAATCTGCTTTTTTGTCTTAATTCAAAGGGCAAATATATTTCTGCCGTAGGCTGAACATTGTTGGTATGCGAAACTATTGTGGTTAATTTTATCATCTAATGTTCCTTAATTTAAAAAAGAAAATAACGTTGAGTCAACGGTAAAACCTTGGCTGGCTCGCAAGTTAGCAATTTACCATCTGCTCTTACTTCATAGGTTTGGGGATCAACCTCAATATGCGGTAAAAGGTTATTTAGAACCATATCTTTTTTAGTGATATTTCTGGTATTTTTCACTGCAACTAATTTTTTCTTTAGCCCTAATTTTTGTTGAAGGTTGTTTTGCAAACCTGCCTCAGAGACAAAAGTAATACTGGTATTGCTCAAAGCCTTACCAAAACCGGCAAACATATAGCGGTAATGAACTGGTTGAGGGGTAGGAATGGATGCATTGGGATCTCCCATAGGTGCGGCTGCTATCATTCCTCCTTTAATCACCATTGCAGGTTTAACTCCAAAAAAAGCAGGCTCCCACAAGACAATATCAGCTAGTTTACCCTCCTCTAATGAACCTACCTCGTGACTTAGGCCATGCGCTATGGCCGGGTTAATAGTGTACTTGGCAATGTATCTTTTCACTCTGAAGTTATCATTTTGACTACTGTCTTCTGGCAAGGTCCCTCTTTGGACTTTCATTTTATGAGCAGTTTGCCAAGTTCTGGTAATAACTTCACCTACCCGCCCCATAGCTTGAGAGTCAGAGGCAATAATGCTAAATGCTCCCATATCGTGCAAAATATCTTCGGCTGCAATGGTTTCTTTTCTTATTCTAGACTCTGCAAAGGCAATATCTTCAGGGATGTTGGGGTCTAAATGGTGACAGACCATAAGCATGTCTAGATGTTCATCTATGGTATTTATGGTGTATGGTCTGGTTGGATTGGTAGAAGAGGGCAGTACATTTGCCTCTCCACAGACCTTGATAATGTCAGGCGCATGTCCTCCGCCTGCTCCTTCTGTATGATAGGCGTGAATTGTTCTGGATTTAAAAGCTTTTATAGTGTTTTCAACAAAGCCGGATTCATTTAAGGTGTCCGTATGGATGGCTACCTGTACATCGTATTGTTCTGCAACATTTAAACAATTATCAATTGCTGCTGGCGTTGTTCCCCAGTCTTCATGGAGCTTAAATCCTGCAGCTCCAGCTTGAATTTGTTCTTCTAAGGCCTTAGGCAAACTAGCATTGCCCTTGGCTAAAAATCCAAGGTTCATGGGAAAGGCTTCGGCTGTTTCTAACATTTTATAAATGTTCCACGGACCAGGAGTGCAAGTAGTTGCATTGGTTCCAGCAGCAGGACCTGTGCCTCCTCCAATCATGGTGGTAATTCCTGACATCAGGGCATCTTCTATTTGTTGGGGACAAATAAAATGAATATGAACATCTAATCCTCCAGCCGTAGCGATCAAGCCTTCACCTGCAATTACTTCTGTGCCAGGCCCAATAATGATATCTACGTTAGGCTGGGTATCTGGGTTGCCTGCTTTGCCTATTTTGGCTATTCGTCCATTTTTGATTCCTATGTCTGCCTTGATTATTCCCCAGTAATCTATAATCAAAGCATTGGTGATAACTGTATCTACACTTTGGCTGGAATCGTATTGGCTTTGTCCCATGCCATCACGGATTACTTTCCCTCCGCCAAATTTTACCTCCTCACCATAAACCGTATAATCTTTCTCAACTTCAATAATTAAGTCTGTATCTGCTAGCCTTACGCGATCACCTGTGGTGGGGCCGTACATTTCTGCATAGGCCTGCCGGCTGATTTTAGCCATAGAATTACCTCCTCACTTTTCCCATAATTTTACCATTAAAACCAAAAACATTGCCTGCTCCATTATAAGCAATTAACTCTACCTTTCTGGTTTGACCTGGCTCAAAGCGTATAGCTGTGCCTGCAGGGATATTCAGGCGATAGCCAAGAGTGGACTCTCGATCAAAGGACAAGGCATCACATACTTCATAAAAATGATAATGAGAGCCTACTTGAACTGGTCTATCTCCTGTGTTTGCTACTTCTATAGAAATAGTAGGGCGATCTACGTTAAGCTCTATTTCTCCTGAACAACATAAGATTTCACCTGGGATCATAATTTTACCTCCGGTTTATTGTATGGGGTTATGCACTGTTACCAATTTTGTTCCATCAGGAAAAGTAGCTTCTACCTGCACTTCTTTTATCATATCAGCTACTCCTTCCATTACATCTTCTTTAGTTAGCAATGTTCTGCCGTATTCCATTAACTCTGCTACGGTTCGCCCTTCTCTTGCTCCTTCTAAAATAGCAGCAGAGATATAAGCTACTGCTTCCGGATAATTTAGTTTAAGTCCTCGTTGCTTCCGTTGTTCTGCCAACATACTGGCTACAAAAATTAAGAGCTTATCTTTTTCTCTGGGTGAGAGTTTCATTTAATCCTCCTTTTTTAAGTGTCCCAAATTCTTGGATAACATACTTTACATTTAAATATTTTTTCTCTTAATATTTTCCATACATTTATAAAGAATTTTTTGGTCTTATATACCTTATCCCCTAAATAGCGACAAAGAAGAAGATTGTTCAACAAGGTTGCACTGCAAAGACTGTTTGAACCATTATATGTCTGACAAATAAAACGTATTTCTGATAAAATTTCTTGGTTGCTATTGATAGTACAGATCAAAGTCCCCATTACTGTAAAATTATTAAGTCCCCATGGTGCACTAAAAACAGGCTTTCCCCCCTCAAACCAACCTTTTTCTATAAGCAAAGGAACATCTTTTTGCCATACTTCTAAAGTTTGTTTCACTTGACCCCGGCAGAAGTTTTGCTTGGATGCAGGCAAACCAAAACAAATAATTTCCCAACCTATAAATAAGGCATCGGGTTCTAGGTAAATAGATGTGTTCAGTTTAGAATGAGCTTGATCATAAAGAATCGTTTCTTGAGGTAGCCATTCTAGTTTACTTTTTGAGGAAATTTGTAACTTCTGTCTTTGCTGAGCATAAATTTGGGAAGTGGCTGTTCGATAAAATTTGGTGGCTGCTGGAGTAGTAACCAATGCCTGCGTATTTGGCTCTGTTTTTATATTTAAAAATAAACTGTCCCCACCTACGATACCACCAGGAGGATGGATAATGTACACGTGAGCAACTTTTTCTTCTGGATAAAAGGGACGCTGTACTAACAGAGGTCCGCTATGTTTTTGTTTATATAAAATGGTTTTGTTGCTTTTCTCTTTAAAATGAAGACTTAAATTAGCTTCCCACATAACATAATTTAAACGCTAAGATAAGTTTGGATAAGTTCTTCTGTTAATTTTTCTATAGGAGCATTGGCTACAAATTTACCTTTGTCCATTAGATAAAAACTTTTAGCCACCTTGCGTGCAAATAAAAGTTTTTGCTCCACAATAAGTACCGTAAGATTGTGTTTCTGGTTTAAGTAAGTAATAATTTCTCCGATTTCTTGAATTATATTGGGTTGGATTCCCTCTGTAGGTTCGTCCAAGATTAATAACTTCGGGTTAATAACCAATGCTCTGCCTATAGCCAATTGCTGCTGTTGTCCACCTGAAAGATTTCCTCCTTTGCGATGGAGCATTTCTTTTAGGACGGGAAATAATTCAAAAATAAGTTCTGGTATTTTGACATTTGCCCCCTTGCAGGCAACTAAAGGAACTTTTAGGTTTTCTTCTACACTTAGTTGAGGAAATATCTCTCGCCCCTGGGGTACGTAACCGATACCCAAACGTGCCCTTAGGGCAGGATGTTTTAAGCTCAGATCATTGTTTTCAAAGAAAATTTGTCCACTTCGTATAGGGAGCAATCCCATAATTGTTTTTAACAAGGTTGTTTTTCCTACGCCATTTCTTCCCAAAATACATACACAATCTCCTTGCTTTACAGACAAGTCTATATCCCACAAAGTATGGCTGCTGCCATAATATTGATTTAATCCCTTTATCTCTAACATGCTTGTTCTCCCAAATATACTTCAATGACCTTAGAATTATGTTGAATTTCTTCCATGGTCCCTTCAGCTAAAACCTGGCCATTGTGCAAAACAGTAACAAATTCTGCTATAGAACGGACAAATTCCATGTCGTGTTCTATAACAACTATAGTATGTTTTCTTTTGAGCGAATTAAGTAATTTAGTTGTATTTTTTACCTCTTGCGTTGTCATACCTGCTACAGGCTCATCCAAGAGCAAAAGCTTTGGCTCCTGAACCAAAAGCATACCTATTTCTAGCCACTGTTTTTGCCCATGGGCTAGTAATCCAGCAGGAGTATTCTTTTGATTAGTTAAACCAATAATGTCTAAAACTTCTTCAATACGCTTAAGTTGATCCGAAGTAAGTTTAAAAAACAGACTGCTCCAAATGGATTTGTTGCAGTGCAGGGCAAGTTCAAGATTTTCAAAAACCGTGTGTTTTTCAAAAACAGTAGGTTTTTGAAATTTACGTCCTATGCCTGCCTGGGCTATTTCATATTCAGAAAGCTTGGTTAGTTCCAAGTCATTGCCAAAAAATACATGACCCTTATCTGGTTTTGTTTTACCTGTAATTATGTCTAACAAGGTTGTTTTTCCAGCGCCATTTGGTCCGATAATACAATGCAGCTTGCCCTCCTCAACATACAAGGTAAGGTTATCTAAGGCCTTAAAACCATCAAAACTGACCGTAATATCTTCTATATGGAGAATATTTCTTGCTTCATACTGTCTAATGCCTTTTTGTCCGGATGCCATTTTTTTAATTGCCTCCACTTTTAGCGTGATGAGTGAATTTGCGGAATAATCCAATTATTCCCTCTGGTAAAAACAAAGTAGTTCCGATAAAAATAAAACCTAAGAAAAATAGCCACAGATCTGGATAGGCTTGAGTAAACCAGCTTTTTGCTCCATTAATTAGCTCTGCCCCCATAATTGCTCCTATAAGGCTACCTCGACCTCCAACAGCTACCCAAATAGCCATTTCAATGGAATTAGCTGGGTGCATTTCGCTGGGATTTATTATGCCCACTTGAGGCACATAAAGGGCTCCTGCAATACCGCATAAAATTGCAGATAAGGTCCAAATAAAAAGTTTATATTGAAGAGGGTTGTATCCGGAAAACATAACCTTGCTTTCTGCATCTCTTATTGCCGTCAAGACTCTTCCTAGTTTTGATTGAACAATGTATTTTCCAAGAATATAACTAAAAAATAATATAATTCCTGTAACCACATATAGTCCAACTTTCGTGCTTTGTTGATATAAAGAAAAGCCCAAGATGTGTTTAAAGTCTGTAAGTCCGTTATTACCGCCAAAGCCGGTCTCATTTCTAAAAAATAAAAGCATCAAAGCATAAGTCATAGCTTGGGTAATAATGGAAAAATAAACACCTTTGATTCTAGAGCGAAAGGCAAAAAAACCAAAAATAAAAGCAAAAATGCCAGGGACTAAAACTATCATCAGCAAGGTAAACCAAAAATGTTCAAATCCATACCAATACCAGGGAAGTTTCTTCCAGTTTAAAAAGACCATAAAGTCAGGAAGGTTACTCTTATATACACCTTCCCCAGCCATAACTCGCATTAAATGCATACCCATTACATATCCACCTAGGGCAAAGAAGACTCCATGTCCTAAACTCAATATACCTGTATATCCCCAAATAAGATCAATGGCTAAGGCCACAAGTGCATAGCATAGGAATTTACCTAAAAGGGGAATTAGATAGTTTGGGATATGAAAAGCTGAACTCTTAGGCACTGCCATATTTAAGATGGGGATTACCACAATTACAAAAACGGCTATAATTAAAGTGAGTATCCAAGCCTTTTTGCTTTGAATGGTAAAAATACTGTGTTCATTTCTTTTATTCATCGGCAACCCGTCCTTTAATAGCAAATATTCCTTGAGGTCTTTTTTGAATAAATAAAATAATAAAAATTAAAACAAATATTTTTCCCAAAACTGCTCCTGTAAATGGTTCTAAAAATTTATTGATAATTCCCAAACCAAACGAACCGACAATTGTTCCTGCGAGCTTGCCGACACCACCTAACACCACAACCATAAAAGCATCTACTATATAGGATTGGCCTAGTTCTGGACCTACATTGCCGATTTGAGACAAAGCAAGTCCTCCCAATCCAGCAATGCCTGAGCCAAGGGCAAAAGTCCACATATCTACCTTAGAAGTAAAAATTCCCATAGTAGCTGCAGTAGAGCGCCTTTGGGTTACTGCCCTTACCAACAGTCCAAGAGAAGTACGGTTTAATAATAGCCAAATCAACAAAACTACAAATATGGCAAAAAGGATGATGAAGATTCTATTATGAGTTAAAAATAAGCCATCAGTAACGGCAATACCGCCGGACAACCAAGAAGGGTTGGCAATTTCCACATTTTGAGCTCCAAAGATCAATCTCACTGTCTGAATTAAAATGAGGCTAATTCCCCATGTAGCTAAAAGTGTTTCTAAAGGTCTTCCGTATAAATATCGAATGATCGTGCGTTCCAAGAACATTCCTACTAGTGCAGGGACGATGAAAGCTATTGGTATCGCTGCAATAATATACCAGTTAAAAAAAGCTGGGAAAAACTGTTTAAATAAGTTTTGGACCACATAGGCAGAATATGCCCCTAACATTAACATTTCTCCATGGGCCATATTGATTACGCCCATTAAACCAAAAGTAATAGCCAACCCCAGAGATGCCAATAGAAGTACACTGCCTAAACTTATTCCATAAAAAAGATTGCGCACAATACTTATTAGAAGCATATGTCTTTCAATGGCTTTTATGGATTTAAAGGCAGCTTCTCTGATTTGGGGACTGGGCTCTAAAAATTTCCCATGATTATCTTTAGTTAAAATTTGTTTAAGCAACGGAAGAAATTTAGGGTTTCCTGACTTTCCTAAAAGCTCAATGGCCTTAAGTCGCTTTTTTAAGTTAGGACTATCAATTTGAACTAAGGCCAAGGCTATTGCTAGGTATTTACGGACCTGTGGATCTTTTTCTTGGTTATATGCCCGCTCTATATCCTGCTCGATATGTCTTTGGGGAGTATTTGCTAGTTCTTGGGCTGCTTTTAAACGTACGCCAGGATCTTTAGACTTGAGCCTTAAACGCGCTAAAGTTAATTTAATGGCTCTTCTTACTCTATTGTTAATAATAGGCGTATTTAAGTTGTCCAACTCACCTTTATATGGCTCTCCTGTAATGGCATCGTAGGCTTTGGTTTCAGATTGATTCAGGATATAGACATTGCCTTTTTGATCAACCCTCAGCCTTCTCGTTAATAGTGCTTCTAGGGAAGCTATAGCCTTTGGATTTTCTAAGTCCCCTAGTTTTTTTACTGCTTTCAAGATAGTTCTTCTGCTTGGCCCGCCTAATTTTTTTATAAGAGTGGGAAGCTCGTTTGAAGAACTAGCTAGGGCAGCAGGAACGAACAGTAAAGCATATAATACTAAATTAAATAAAGTAAAAATTGTGAAAACTATTTTTGAGTATTTCATAGGCGTTTTGTTTTTTCCTCTGCCTTCGATAAGCGAAGGCAGAGGAGGTTGGAGATTTTTAGCTGGAGATTGTTACCTTTACCACAAGTTGCCATATTTGGGCTTTTCGCAATTGCCACAAACCCACGGGAATGTCCAATCAGCTACTTTTTTGGCGCTGTCTGGCAAGTAGCGGCTCCAAGGTTCAGCCCTAACCAATCCTGGAGACTTCCAAACTATATCAAATTGACCATCCTCTCTAATTTCTCCAATAAAGACTGGTTTGTGTAAGTGATGGTTTTTGGGATCCATCATTACTGTATATCCAGAAGGTGCTTTAAATTTTTGGTACCCCATGGCCTGACGCACGGCATCTACATTGGTTGTACCTGCTTGCAAAACAGCCTGAGCCCACATGTGAATTCCAATATAAGTAGCCTCCATTGGATCGTTGGTAACGCGTTTGTTGCCTCCAGGAAGGTGATGTTCTTTTACATAATTTTTCCACTCCTTGATGAATTTTTTATTTTCTTTGGACTTGATAGACATGAAATAGTTCCAGGCAGCCAAGTGTCCAACTAAAGGTTTAGTGTCTATGCCTCTTAATTCTTCTTCACCTACAGAAAAAGCCATGACTGGAATTTCATCTGCGGAAATACCTTGGTTGGCAAGTTCTTTGTAAAAAGGAACATTGGAGTCGCCGTTAATAGTAGAAATTACCGCTGTTGGCTTGGCAGCAGCAAATTTTTTGATTTTGGCTACAATTGTCTGATAGTCGCTATAGCCAAAAGGAGTATAAATCTCCATTATATCTTTGTCACTAATACCTTTAGAATGAAGAAAGGCTCTTAAAATTTTGTTGGTAGTTCTGGGATAAACATAGTCTGTTCCTAGTAAAACAAAGCGCTTTGCCCCGCCTCCATCTTCACTCATTAAATATTGAACAGCAGGAATAGCTTGCTGATTAGGAGCAGCACCCGTATAAAAAACATTTCTAGAACATTCTTCTCCTTCATATTGAACAGGATAAAAAAGTAGACCATTTAACTCCTCAAATACAGGCAAAACAGATTTTCTTGAGACAGAAGTCCAACAGCCAAAAACAACAGCAACCTTGTCTTTTTGTAGTAATTCTCTAGCCTTTTCAGCAAACAAGGGCCAGTTAGAAGCAGGGTCAACCACTACGGGCTCAATTTTTTTGCCAAGTAGACCGCCTTTTTTGTTAATTTCTTCTATGGTCATTAGAGCTACATCTTTTAAAGAGGTTTCACTAATGGCCATTGTCCCGGATAAGGAATGTAATATTCCTACCTTAATAGTTCCTTGAGCATGGGCCAACTGGGCATTACCCCACACAGATAAGGCAAACATCAATGCCAAACCAATAGACCATAACTTTTTCATACACATCTCCTTTTTTAGTTTTTTGGGCTTAAAGTTATTTAAAAAACAATAGCCTGGGGAGACTTAAGTGCTAGGCCTAGCTATAAAGGTCTCCTTTTTTGTTTTATAAAACGTTTTTTTCATTTAGCAAAGGTTGTGCCATTTTTAAGTATAAAAAAATAAAATAGTATCTTAATGGTTGTTTGTCTTTAATAGGTTTAAATTATTGACTTTTTATATCAAATGTAGTGGGTAAAAATATTGTTTTGGCTAAGTTTTTTATGTGAAAAAAGTATCAATCTGTTGGTTTTTTACAAAAATGAAATTTAGACTGTATGATATCAGGTGGATTTGTGGATATAATATCTAAAATTGTAAAATCGTTGCTAATATGTTGTTTTTATTTGATTATTTAAGCAAAAAAAAGATGAGTGAAAATCAAAAAAAGAAAAACGTTTAGTCGTGTTTATAGATAGTTGCTGTTTTTTAAAGATATTTGCAAAAATGTAACTAAGTTTACAGATTATGTGTAGCTGTTGTACAATAATGTTAATTTAAGTGCTTTGCTTTTTCTAACTCGGCTAATTTCTTAAATATAAGCACTGGTTGCGCATCGATCTGGACATTGGCAAGGGTAATCTTGGTCACAAATTAAAATATAAAAACAAATGATTAGCAAATTTAGGATTAGGATTGCTTATTACCGCACTGTCTTGCTGTTTATTTTGACTTGGTTTTGATATGGACGTAAGTTAAGGCAAGAGCAAAGATAGCAGCAGAAAGACCGATCAGAGCGTCTATGTAAACGGGAGCGGTCAGGCAAAGGCGCATAAGCAAAGTTGATAGGGCATATCCTGAATTGCGAAAGGTATCTTCAAAGTTTGGGAAATAACGGTGGGCAATTAAAAGAATTAAAATGTCACTGTAAATTAAAAGGGTATAAAATTCATTTAAAAAGATTACAGGACGTTGCGAGGTAGCATAGGCATAAATGTTATATCCAGATAAAAAGATAAAAATAATAAACAAAACTAAAGAGATAAGTTTTTTACCTCCTACAAAATAGAACAACTTATTTCCGGGCAAGGAATCGTCCCGGTCGGCTTGTTTGGATAAGGTGCGATAATAAAAAAACAAAATTACGTAAATTAAAAGTGCAGTTACTCCATAAGAACCAATTTCCAGGATAGTGGATAAGTGGTTAGAAAAATTAACTGGTTCATTAAACTCGGTCAGGCGTTTAAAACAGCTTCTTAAAAAAATTAGGGACAAAATCTCGATTTGTTTGCCTACGGCCTTGGACATAGAGCACGGTAAGACAAAGATAAAACTGATAACTTCTACGAACAAAAGCAAAGAAAAGGCCAGATGTACGGCCAAAAAGGGATTGTCAGGAAGTTTAGTCCAGGGATAAGAACCAGGTAACACTCCAAACTTTTTAAATTCAATTAAAACCAGGCTGCCGATAAAAACTAACACTAAAACAGAGGCTAAAAACTGCTTGGTTATTTTATGTTTCCAAAAAAAGTGCAAGGGATCAAAAAGATAATTGGCAAAGGTAATAATTTTTTCCATAGAGTTGTGATATATCCTATCCAAAAATTATGTCAAATAAGGATGAGAGCAGAGTTGGTCTCAGAGTCACGTCAAAGCCAGAAATTATCTAACTAATTCAATATGATATTTTTTAGTGATTTTTTTCGATTTATAGTGAGATAGTTGTTTCATGTTATCAAGAGCGGGGAAGATCAAGGTTTCAATGACGCCTATGTAAAAATAAATTTTTCCCTGGCCTGAAAATACCGCCAACTCTTTATTGGAATATAATTTTGCGAAACGCAACAATTTCCTCGTTTCTGGTTAACACAACCAAAAACTCAGAAATATTTTTAGAAGTAGTGAAGCGCTGCAATGTTGGATCTAACAATAGCTTGACTGCCTGCTCGTGAAATCTAGAGTCGGCATCAACAGCATAAATCAGCACGTTTGTATCAACCAATATAGCATTATCCATAGTTATTCGTATGCCAACTTTTTTATATTCAGATTGTCATATTTCCCTTTTAAATGAAGCGTTTTGAGGCGAGATTGTTTTTTCTTACTGCTTTTTATAGTTTTAAGATATCGTTCAAGCTGAGGCAGGTATTCTTCCGGTATCGAATCGATCTCCTTTTTTATTTTTTCTTTTAATTCCATTTTCAGACTCCCTTGTGCATTTGGTGCATCGATGTGTTTAAGCGCTAACGTCTAAAGTCAGTGGCTGGCATGAAGCGCCAGCGAAATTCCAGGCCACTGCACTGACTTGTTACCCTCCCAAATCTTCTATCAATTCCATCAATCCCTTTACAATCTTAGGATGTAATATCTTCCCTTTGTGGAATGGCAATACAAATCTTTCTTTATCTCTTTGGTATATCCTATGACTCCCCTTACTCCTTATATGTTGAAATCCAGCACGAAGTAATCGCTTTTCTGCCTCCTCAGGAGTAAGTCTAGGCAATTTAGGCAACCTGTATCTCCATAGAGGTCGTCAAGATTTCTTTGCTCAGATAGATTTGCTTTTCCTCTTCTGACAATGTCTCTAAATAGAGCTCTACTGCTTCTTTTATATTAGATAAAACTTCCTCAAGAGACTCACCTTGACTATGACATCCCTTTAGTTCAGGGCAATATGCATAATAACCATATTGATCTTTTTCTATTACTATGCTGACTTTCATCTTATCTCTCCATCTATTTTTTTGCGGGTAACGTCTAAGCTTAGTTGCGCCAATGAAGCGAAGCGAAATTGGCGTCCACTACAGCGCTTTGTTATGTGCTTATCTTACAATTCATCTTCACTGATTCCGGCGATCTTCATAAAATGTCTGAGAAGGCCAATCTTTAACGGTTTGTTACCATGAATAGG
>Ga0256840_1002789_pt1 | contig 14982 bp, 9 predicted proteins | sample 355202metaG_FD_185969 | JGI IMG/M metagenome (GOLD analysis project Ga0256840, IMG submission 185969) | Hydrothermal vent microbial communities from Mid Atlantic Ridge, Atlantic Ocean - 355-202 | ecosystem: Environmental > Aquatic > Marine > Hydrothermal vents | place: Atlantic Ocean: Mid...
GGGTGAATGTGAAATGACACCTGAAGATGGCAGCCCTTCAACTACTTTCAAAGCGGGTGACTTAGTGGTATTTCCATTAGGCTATAAAGGGTCTTGGGAAGTGAAAAAAGCACTTAAAAAACAGTACAAACACAACGGCGGAAAATTTGTTAAATGTTTCTTCAACAATTTGACTATATTGTTAAACTCCATTAAATCAATTGTGAAATAAAGTTCACTTTCATTATTGCCACAATAACTGCTTCTGATCTTTTGGCTAACGCGTATTCTAAAGACGAGTAAATATCACCTTCTTTATTTAGTACCTTCGCCAAAAATCAAGGGACAGCCAACTTGAAATAATGTAACCAAGCTGGCTGCCCGAATAATAAAAACTTAAGGATTGTGCATGAAATAACATCCTGAAATGATAATGCAGGATTTTTGCTTCAGATGGAGTAAAAAGATAAGTTAGAAATAGGGAGTTTGTTTCATGCACGTTTGTAAGCCACACATATAGCGGAAATTGATATACCCATGCCTCTCGACTACAATCATGATCATAACGCCTAATCTTATGGCAAAAGCATGCACATGAGCGCTGAACTATGGCGAAAAATCTTACTTGATCATGGTTACAAAAAATAGCGTTAAGGAAATCAAAATTAAACAATATCCGAAAGTTTACGTTCTAATGTAGCCTGTATGGAGTTTACGGAATACAGGAAGCTTTGTGCATTCAACTTCCCGTATTCCACCAGCTTCATACGAGCTACACAAAGTTTCGGATTTTATTGAAATCTTGTTCCTAACTACTCAGCCCGCAAAGCCTCTAAAGGGCTCAACCGAGCAGCTTTCATCGCTGGTATCACCCCTGCAATAAGGCCAATTAATACGGATACTACAAACGCTGCCAGAATATAAACCCATGCTAACTGCACAGGCAATGCAGGTAAGACATAGCCAATAATCTGCACAATCAATATTCCAAATAAAACACCCATACAACCTCCGGCAAAACTTAGCACCAAAGCCTCAGCCAAGAAAAGCTTAAAAACTGTCCCTTGATCTGCCCCTAATGCGCGCAATAAACCAATTTCAGAAATACGCTCTGAGACGGCAATGGTCATAATCATTAAAATCCCTACTGAGCCAACCATCAAAGAAATTCCACCTAATGCACCAACTGCTAAAGTCAGTATATTTAAAATGGAGTCCATACTTTTAAGCATTTGATCCTGGGTAATCAAACTAAAATCTTCACCACCATGTCGCGCGATTAATAAGCGTTTAATACTGCGCTCTATACTGTTTACCGAAGTATTACTGTTATACAGGACATCAATCTCCATCACGCCTTGTCGGTCAAATAACTCTAACGCTTTTACTGTTGGGATATAAATCGTATCATCCATATCAAAGCCCAGCATCTGGCCTTTTTTCTCCATTACGCCCAAAACACGAAAACGATCACTGCCGATACGAATACGTTGTCCGAGCGGGCTGGTGTGCGCAAATAATTCTTGTGCCAATTTATGCCCAAGTACAGTAAAAGCACGCGGATTTACTTGCTCTCCAGCAGGTAAAAAACGCCCATTGGCGATGTTGATTTTCCACACTTCAGGCACTGCCGAGCCGACACCTAAAACCGTACTACGACGCTGTTTTTTACCTGCTTCTATACGTGCGTTACCCTGTACCAACGGCAATACCGCTATAATATTATCTAATTTAGCTATGCTCACGGCATCGGCCACCGTTAACGGTCGTACCGTACTAATCGTCGCGCCAGACAGGCCTAAAGTGGTGGTTTTACCCGGAAATACTGCGACTAAATGAGTACCAAACTGGGTGAACTCGGCTAATACATAATGATGAATTCCGCGCCCGATAGAAGTTAAAATAATCACCGCGGCAATACCGATAACTAGGCCTAAAGCCGTTAAACTGGAGCGTAATTTATGACTAATGACAGTGCGATATGACAGCTTGATTAAATCAAAGTAATGCATAATTATCGTTTCCTTAACGCAGAAACGGGATCCATTTTAGCGGCTTGTCTTGCGGGCAGCACACCAAATATTAATGCCGTCAATAAGGCGACAGCTAAAGCGGCTGCAACAGCCCAAGGCGGTAAATAAAGTGGAAAATCAGGGTAAATCGTTTGTAATGCCACTAAAGCGAGTTTACCTAACAACAAACCAGATAAGGCTCCTGCGCCTGATAACATCGCGGCCTCAGCCAAAAACAGCCACAATAACTGCCGTGGCGTGGCGCCTAATGCTTTTAACAAGCCAATTTCTGAAGTTCTTTGTGTTACGCTAACCCACATAACATTCATCACTAAAATGCCTGAGACCGCTAAGCTAATGCTAGCAATACTGGCAACGGTTAAAGTCAGAGCCGTTAAAATATCATCAAAGGTTTTGACTACGCTATCTTGCGTAATCAGGGTAATATCATCTTCGCCATCATGCCGTGCTTTTATAATCGCTCGAATTTCATCAACCGCTTTATACATAGCAGCTTTAGACTTTGCTTCAACTAAAATACGAAATAATGACTGAGTATTAAATAGCGCTTGTGCCGCGGCCACGGGAATAATGACCATATCATCAAAATCAACACCGATAGATTGCCCTTCTGACGCTAATACGCCAATCACTCGAAAACGGCGGTCGTTAATTCGCAGCCATTGGCCAAGCGCCTGTTGATTGGCAAATAACTCATCTTTTATGGTGCGCCCAATGACACAGACAGGTAGCGGTTCATTACTATTACTTGCGGGTAAAAAGCGCCCTTGGGCTAAACTCAAATGCCGTACTTGGCGCAACTCAGCTGTTGACCCGATAATATTAGTTTCTCGCTCTAAACCTCTAGCTGATACCGGAGCGGCACCAATATTAATGGGTGCGATAGCCGCGATATGTCGACTACGCAGCAAAGCATGGGCATCTGCCAAAGTTAAATCAGTCGGTGTTTCACCAAAAATAGGCGGCTGCCCACCCGTAGTCTCAGTACGCCCCGGTAAGACAATCACTAAATGCGTGCCCAAAGCTTGAAATTCATTAACAATATACAGCCGCGCACTTTCACCTAATGCAGTTAGAATCGTCACCGAAGCGATCCCTATGCTCATAGCTAGAACAATCAGCAAAACACGAACAGGCTGTGCTTTAATTGCCGTATAGGATTGATTAAGCGTATCGCTAAAACGCATGACTAGCTCACTTGCCCATCAATAATGCGAATGCAGCGCTCTGCTCTTTGACCTATAGATTCATCATGGGTAATCATCAGTAAAGTCATACCTTGTTGTTGGTTTAAGCTTTCCAACAGCTCAATAATTTCACACCCTGATTGACTATCAAGATTACCCGTAGGCTCGTCAGCCAATAAAAGTCCCGGACGCATAATCATCGCACGAGCAATGGCAACGCGCTGCATTTGTCCACCCGAAAGCTGATCTGGCCGATGATTTGCTCGATCAGCCAAACTAACCGCGGTTAATACTTCGGCAACGCGCTGTTTGCGTTCTTTAGCAGCTATCCCCGCCAAAACCATCGGCATTTCGATATTTTCAGCAGCTGACAAGCGCGGAATCAAATGAAAAAACTGGAACACAAAGCCAATATTTTCCCGCCGTACTCTGGCTAGTTGCTCATCATTTAGCTGGGTTACATCTTGATTATTTAATAAGTATCGCCCCGAGGAGGGCTGATCAAGCAAAGCTATGATATTAAGTAAGGTCGATTTTCCAGAACCTGAAGGCCCCATAATGGAAGCATATTCGCCTTTTTTGATAGTTAAATTAATATCATTCAACGCATGAATACGTTGTTCTCCTACTTGGAAATAGCGGTGTATATGTTCTAATTGGATCATGGCTCAACACGTACATAAGCACCTGCTTTAACGCCCTCCAAACCAACCGACAAAACAATCCTATCTCCTTCAGCCAACCCAGAAACAACTTCGACAAAATTCCAATTACTTAAGCCGGCTTTAAATTGTCGCTCGACTAATACGCCATCATCGGATACTAATAAAACGCTATTATTTTCTAAAACTGCTTCTGTTGGTACTCGTAAAGCCTCGGCTTTATGCTCGACTAAGACTTCAATATCTGCGCTATAGCCAGGCAATAAGTTTTGCAAGTCCTTAGCATCACTGAGTTTTACTTCAACTTCTACGGTTCGAGCCTGTTTCTCTTTTTCTAATACATAAGGCGCAATACGCGTTACTATGCCGGAACATCGCTGTTCCTCAAAAGCATCCAAACTAACGCAAGCCCTCATGCCAGTTTTTACCTGTGGTGCATCTACCTCATCTATCGGTGCCGATACATAAAGACAGCTAACATCTAATAAATCAATCGGTGGTAAAGTCGGAATGCCGGGTGGCGAGGGTGTTACAAACTCACCTAATTCCGCATTAATCTCGGCAACTGTGCCATCAAACGGTGCGCGAATAATAGTACGTTCCAATGTTGCTTTAACTAATTCCACATTGGCTTGTGCCACCCCTACGGTAGCACGAGACGCGCGGCAAAAATTTCGCTGCGCTTGTGCTGCGGTGATAGCACGATCCAGTTGTTCTTCAGAAATAATATGGTTATATTTTTTTAATCGGCTTAAACGCTGTGCATCGCGCTCGGCACCAGCAGCTAATGCACAACTTTGTTCTGCCGTGGCTTTATTCACTTTGATTTGTGCCTGGTGCAACTTTATTTGTGCCTGTAAGTCAGCATTCCATACTTTGAGTAAAAGCTGCCCTTGCTTTACAATTTCGCCTTCTTTAACAAACAATTGAGCAACATTACCCCCTGTTGCGGGCGCTAAATAAGCTCGACGACAAGCTTTTATCGTACCAACTCGCGTATTGGATACGCTGGATTTTACTTCGCCTTTAGCAACTTGGTAGAGTTTGACTTGGATTCGTTCTGGACTACGATTGAAATAATAAGTCGTTACTGCGAGAATAATAATGATGCAGGAAAGTAATAGTTTTTTCATAACATCCTAGCATTAAGTAGTTTTATTTAAACAAGCAAATATCGTGCATATATTTTTAATAACCAACCCTCTGTAACCAGTAATCTTAAAATCTCTTCACGCCTTACATATAGTGGTATGCCTTACTGTACCATAAAAAATATTTAGCCCTTATACATAGAAACAACTACACTTGACAGTAATATACTGCGATATGAGCAACAAAAACTCACTTTAGTTTACCAAAAAGAAATTCATATTAACCTTATTATGCTCTCCACCATCGAAAAACAAACACCCAAACTATTATTTCTAACGGCTTGCATCTCAGTATTTTTGACCAGTATACCCGTTGACAATACCACTCAAAGTTTACTTTCTATCAGCATTATTGGCATACTGTTTATTTTAAACCGCTATGCGCATCATAAAGGGTTTGTTCGTGTCTTTTATCTCTGCCTGTGTGTATTTATAGTCTTACGCTATTTATTCTGGCGCATTTTTTTTACTTTAGCCTTCAATGATTTTCTCAGTTTTATAGCCGCCATTATACTTTTCCTTGCAGAGCTATATGGTATTTACATGTTCTTATTGAGTTGCTTTGTCAGCCTGCATCCAATTGAAAGACCCATACCCCCCTTCCCTTCTAATGAAGATTTATTACCTACTGTTGATGTCTTTATTCCGAGTTACGATGAAGACCAAGATTTATTAATCATTACACTACTCGCAGCACTCAATATTCGCTACCCTAAAGGCAAGCTCAAGGTTTATTTGCTTGACGATGGCGGTACATTAGCAAAGCGCCAACAAAATAAGATCGAAGCAGCTAAATCAGCACAATCACGTCATGAAAATTTAAAAAAACTCTGTACTAAGCTGGGCGTAAATTATCTCACTCGAGATAAAAATGAGCATGCAAAAGCTGGAAATCTAAATGCCGCCTTACCTCATACTCAAGGCGACTTAATTTTAATATTGGATGCGGACCATGTACCTACCGTCGATTTTTTACACAAAACTATTGGCCATTTTTTAGAGGATAAAAAATTATTTCTAGTACAAACCCCTCACTTTTTTATCAACCCTGACCCCATTGAAAAAAATCTCGACCTGTACCAGAACATGCCCTCTGAGAATTATATGTTTTATGGTGCAATACAGCTAGGACTTGATTTTTGGAATGCTTCCTTCTTTTGCGGTTCTGCGGCATTACTACGGCGTAAAGCATTACTGGATAGTCATGGGTTTTCCGGCCTAACGATCACAGAGGATGCAGAAACCGCACTTACTTTACATAATAAAGGCTGGCGCTCCCGTTACACTAAGTACCCACTCATTTCTGGATTACAACCCGAAACTTTTTCTAGTTTCATGATTCAACGTATGCGCTGGGCGCAGGGGATGGTACAGATTTTCCTGATAAAAAATCCTGCTCTACAATCAGGTTTGAGTATCCCACAAAAATTAAGCTACTTATCAAACTCTAGTTTCTGGTTTTTTTCTATCCCTAGAATGATCTTTGCTCTCGCGCCTGCTGCTTATCTTGTCTTTGGCTTGCATATTTATAATGCAACTTTGCTGGATTTAATGATTTATACTTTGCCTTATTTACTAATTTTAGTCATGAGTTCTAACTACCTCTTCGGTAAAGTACGCTGGGGTTTTATTTCTAATATTTATGAAACCATGCAATCGATGTACTCCTTTGGAGCTATTATCGAAGTATTGAAAAACCCTAAAACACCGACTTTTGGCGTGACACCAAAATCTGAAGTTTTGACCGAAGATTTTATTTCCCCTTTGTCAAAGCCTTTCTATTGGATGATTGCTATGACATCCTTGATTTTTATTATTGGCTGCTGGCGATTTTATCTCTTCCCTGATGAACGAACTTTAATCCTCCCTGCTCTTTTCTGGACTACTTTTAATTTTATTTTTTATTCCGCCAGTTTAGGTGCGTTATTAGAAAGAAAACAGCGTAGGTCTAACCCAAGATTACCGGCTAATTTTCCAGCAACCCTTATAGATAAAAAAAATAATATTCAGTATGAAATCTTAGTACGTGATATTTCTGTTGGTGGTGCTAGTCTACAACTAGCAAAACAATTAGCTTGCCCACAAGACTCGGACACACTATTCCTAACTGGCATAAACTCAGTGACAGAAGAAAGCTTTGAACTACCCTTGCACATCCGTGAAAGATCGGAAAATTTAGATTACCAATTCCTAGGCATACAATTTAACTGTTCTGATATTAAAAACCTACGTTCTATTGTATTACTTGTACATGGAGATAGTCAGCGTTGGCATACTATTATTTCTCAAGCTAACCCAGACCCTGGATTTATACACGGCATGTTTTTTCTTGCCAAAACAGGAATTGCTTATATCATAAGATATAGCTTCATTTACATTAAAAATACATCACGCCTACGGACAACCTAATCTTTACCTTAGACTTTTATAAACAATGAACTTTTTACTAGCCAGCCTAATAGGCACCCTATGCTCTCTTTACTCACACATAGCTTATACAGATACTACTGAACATAAAATCATCAAGCTAGCGGACATGATGACCGTTAATGAACAAATAAACCTAAAAAATGTCAGTGACTTTTATAATTTCAACTTAGCCCTATCGAGCCGAGTTAAACTACAAAAAATAACGCTACATTTAGAGCTTATTCATTCCGCAGTATTGGTAAAAGAACGCTCACAACTGGTTGTTTCTATAAACGATATAGTTGCTAAACAGTTTGTACTCAACCCTAAAAAACCACAGATCATTAGTGATATAGTATTACCAATAGAGTATTTTATTGCTGGCTATAACAAAATTACTCTCTCAGTTGCTCAACATTATACTGAGCAATGCGAATTCCCAGAATCTTCTGAGCTTTGGACCCAAGTAAACTCTGTCAAGTCCTATTTTAGTATTGACTCAAGTTATACCAACGAAAGATACACTCTGGCAGATTTAAATAAAATAATCGATAAAAAACTAGATCACTATGCAATAACTTTATTACGCCCTAATACCTCCTATAATGATAACGATTTGCAATGGGGCAGCTTAGTATCGCAAGCTATTGCCTTACGGCTAGACTATAAGACCTTCAAACTGAATTTACAGCAAGCGACAGCCATAACTAAGCATAAAGATCAGATTTTATCGAATCAAGACCCTTTGCGATTTTTACAACAATCTAAATTAAACTCCGATGCTGTTTTAATAGGCACAAGCGCCGAACTTGCCGACTTATTAGCACCCGAGCTAAAACATAAAATAAATGGTGCTTATTTGGGTGTTTACCCTGCGCAAAAAAATAATGCTCAAATTATTATTATCTCAGGGACAACACCGGATGAAGTAACTTTGGCCGCGAAAACCTTTGCTTATGCACGCAACGCATTTCCTGACACACAAGATATGTTTATCAAAACTTTAAACATTCAACCTTATCCAATATCAACGAGGTCCAATATCATCGTTCCTGGGCTCACTTATCAATTTAAAGATTTAGGCTTTACCACGCGTACAATTCACCCTAAAAGTAAGTATGTGAGCTTAACATTTAATATGCCTAGCGACTTGTATCATGAACAAAAAAGCAACGTTACTATTAAACTAGCTCTAAACTATGGAGCTGCATTTCGCTCTGACTCTGTTTTAAATATTAGGGTGAATGATATTTTTGAAAAAGCGATAAATCTGGACAACGAAGATGGCGATAGTTTTCAAGCTTATACAATTAATATTCCTAGTAGCACTTTTGAGCCTGGATTCAATAAAATTAGTTTTGAAGCTGTTATGCCACCTGTGGTATCAGGTGACTGTACTTATATGCAGGATAAAAATAGCTTATTAACGCTGTTTGAAAATTCAACTATTCTATTTCCAGAGCTTGACCATTATACGCAATTACCTGACTTGTCCTTATTAAAACGAACGGGGTTTCCCTATCTAAGCGCGACTAATGGCTCAGGTTTAGGCATCGTACTGCGTGATCAAAATCACGCAACTTTACTTGGCTCATGGCAATTAATAGCAAAGCTGAGTCAAATTAATCGCGCCCCTTTACCAGAAGCAAAATTATCTTTCAAATCTATTAATGACCGCCACTTATTTATTATCGGTGCTCGAAATTCATTATACGATGATGACTTAGCTTATGCACCAATACAATTAAGCGAAAATATCACATTTCCTTATAGCGCAGGCCATGCCATACAAGAAAAACACCAATCTATTTATCAGTCGCTAGAGCAGTTACTATTTCCCGAGTCTAAATCATCAAATAATGCTCTATTACAACCACTACATACACAAATTAATTTTAATGCCTCACTCGGCTCACAAGCACTCATGGTCAGCTATCCATCCGAGACTGGGATCAATAAGAAACTGAATACACTTATTACTTATGATAACCCCGCGGTATTTTATGCCACTATGTACCGGCTCGTTCAGCCTGAGTTATGGAATAAGCTAAATAATAATATCGCTATATGGAAAGATGATGCAAAATCGCTAGAGACATTAAGCGCAGGAAAGACCTTTTATATAGGCGAAACTACCTTACGTAATAAGCTTGCTTACCACTTCTCACTGCATCGTAACTACTGGTTACTAATAATTCTTGGCCTACTACTCTTCGTTGCATTTCTAAGTCATCAAGCTTTAAAGCGTTACAAACTCAAATATCATAGCAATACCTCTGAATATGATTCGTAGTCTGCTATTATTTTTCCTATTATTAAGTGCCTGTAGCAAGCAGCCAAGCCCCGCACAAAAATCGTGGCAAGCATTCAAACAAGAATTTATTAGTACAGAGGGACGTGTTATTGATAATGGTAATAAGGGAATCAGCCACTCTGAAGGTCAGGGCTATGGCCTGTTATTTGCCGTTTATTTTAATGACCAAAAAACATTTGCTACACTATGGGACTGGAGTGTTACCCACTTACAGACACGTAATGACTACTTATTTTCTTGGCAATACACTCCGAACCAGGGTGTTACCGATGTTAATAATGCCAGTGATGGTGATATTTTGATTGCTTGGGCCTTATTGCAAGCGGCTCAGCGGTGGCATAATTCAAGCTATCAACAAGCGGCTAATAATATTCTCCGCGACATTCGCAATAAATTAATCAAGAATTGGCAGAGGCATAAGATTATCATGCCTGCTGAACAAGGCTTTATTACTCAGTCAGGAAAACTAACCATCAACTTATCTTACTGGGTATTTCCTGCCTTACAAGAATTTGCACGTGTTGATAAGAGTCCGCTATGGCAAAAATTAATTAATAGTGGCCTGTATTTATTTAATACCGCCGAGTTCGGGCAATGGCAGCTACCCGCTGATTGGCTGCAATTAGATGATAAAATCACCTTAAGCTCTGAAAGACCACCAGTGTTTGGTTATGAAGCTATTCGTATCCCCTTATATTTAAGTTGGGCAAATTTACTCCCCTCCGAGAAGCGCAAACAATTTCTAGCGTATGCACAGGCTAGTCAAAATCAATTGGGTTATCTAAGCCCAAAGGCTAACTTATTAAATAATAGTTTCGCTGAATACCCTGCTAATGCTGGCTTTATATCTACCTATCAATTAATTGCTCAAAAACCTATCGGCTTAGCTAATATTTCTCAGAATAAAGACTATTACTCACATAGCCTTGAACTACTTGCCTTTATCGCTCAACAACAGTCAATTGTCCAATGACCCGTCCCGCCTTTACTCCTTTTATACTAAAACTACTTAGTATCGGCAGTTTCATGATTGCTGTTGCCAGCATATGGCTCATTTCCCAAGAGCAACCCTTATTGCCCAAGCAAGAGCAAGTAACTATAAATATAGCCTCAAAAACAAAAACACCGGCCTCTCTATCAAAGCCAAAATTTGATAAAACGACTCAAACGCCTGATGAGCGTATTCTATGGCAACTATTTAACTCCAATAAGTTAACTCTACTACAATCCACTATTAGCCAATGGCAAAAACAATTTCCAAAGTGGTCTCCCCCAATACAGCTACTTACCTTAATACACAAAAAGCAACCACCGAGTTCAATAGCCAATAGGCAACCGATAGGACATGCTTGGAACCCCCTATTGCTTAACAGTGATATTAATCAAGTCATTTCTCTTGTACTTAGCCAGCCCAGCCAGCACTGCGACCAATTACAACAATTATGGAGTGGAAAAAATATTTATCACTATTTAGATTCACAAGCAGATAAGCTCAACTTATTAACTGCCGCTATTCATCGCTGTAAATCAGGCAAAGATCGACTTAACTTGGTTCAGAGCGCCCAAAGTTACTTGGATATAACGCATTTTAATCGTTTAATCCAAAGTATTCAGCCGCTGTTTCATAAAGCGAAAGACATACAGCGTATTGCAAACATTCACTACAGATATAATCGCTACTCCCTTTCTCAGTCCATCACCAAGCATAACATATCGATTATTGAACAGCTGCTTCCTCAACTGACCAGCGCGATAAAACAACGTAAAGATGTTGCTATCGCTAATCAACTTGGCTGGTATTTTTTCAAACAGAACCGGACAATATCAATAAACTGGTTCAGTGCTGCACTCACTTGGCAGCCTCGACACCTCGACTCAGCCATAGGCTTAGTACAAGCTTTGTATGATAATCACCAAAACACACAAGCACTAGATTTAGCTCGTCACTTTTCTGATCACCCCAGAATGCAGCCGCTGCTCGCTAGCCTTTTACTAGCCCAAGCACAAGAGTTATACGACCAACATGATTATCAAAACAGCCTAAATGTATTGCAACAAGCACGATTATACCTTGCTGACCCTCGCCCTGCTGATGAACTGAATGCTTGGCTTTTATGGCAAATGAGTGACCTACAAAAAGCCTTACAATTGGCAAAACGCTATCAACCACAATCTAAAGGAATGCGGGAGCTAACAGGCCTTATCTATTATAAAAAAGCTTGGCAACAAATGGATCAAAAACATTATACTCAAGCTGAAGCATCACTCAACCTCGCACAATCATACTCGGGAGAGACTCCTGAGGGCAATGAACTCAAGGCCTGGCTTGATTATAAACAAAGTCCAAAAAAATATAGTTTCCCTGAATTATTTGCCTATAAAGAATTTCTTGCTGCTAAGCAATATGCCCCCGCCCCATCAATCGCTGCCAGTATTACACCTAGTGCACATTTACTACAGAATATAGATTCCACATTTATAGAAACGGGCATACTATATCGCAGCAGAAGTGGCAGTGCTGGAACCAGCCGACTAGAAATCAAAGAATTACCTCTTATTGGTAGCCGCTATGTATTTTCTAACACTCATGAATTTAGCATTCATGGCTTTCGTAGTGAATTATATAGTGGTCAAGTCAGTAAACAAGATTGTCGATCTATAGGAAGCATAGGTTTAGTTGCAAATAATACCCAAATGAAACCTTGTTTTAGCCCCTTTAAGAATTCACTATCTAATGGCTTATACGCACAGATAAACTACCAACATGCGGGGAAATTTAACCCCTATTTCTCTATTGGTAGCACGCCTATGAATGGCATACTGGGGCCCAGCATCACATGGAATATTGGCTTCAAACAACACGGGGATCATGGGTTCTGGCAGCTGGAAGGGTTTTCCAACCCCGTACGCCAGTCAATTTTATCTTATACTGGCATGCAAGATCCTTATAGTCATGAGAAATGGGGCCGTGTCATGAGCACAGGGTTACTAGCAACAACCTTAATTCAGCTCAATCAAGATTGGAGTCTTTATAGCGAATCAAAAGGAGCTTTTTTAGGAGGAACTAAGGTTGCTAATAATCTCAACCTAAGTCAAAGTATCAGCCTTGCTTATAATTTTTATTTCAAACACTTTGATTATTTCTCCCTGGGTCCCCACGCATCAATACAGCATTATAAGAAAAATCTAAGTCATTTTACCTTAGGTCATGGGGGGTATTTCAGCCCACAACTACTTTACAATATCGGGGCATCACTTAACTTCCTGACCAAAGAAGGCAAACCTTTTATTCTCAAAGGACAAGCCAGTGCAGGCTTTCAATCGTTTACTGAAGAACAATCTCTCTATTTTCCCACAAACTCGACGCTACAAAGCCTTGCCGAACAAAACTTACAAAATCAAGGCATATATTCCAAAAACAGCCAATTAGGTGCAGCCTTTGATTTAGAATTGAAAGGTGCTTGGCTACTAACGCCTAATATACAAATAGCTGGCGGAGGTGGATTTCAGCAAATAGGAAATTACTCAGATTATTTTTTTGCCGCCAATATTCGCTATTATTTTAAAGGTCGTGTAGCTACATTCAGTACAGATATTCCAAGATTTACCTTCAAGCAACTGTTCTAGCACGTAACAACAGAAATAAACCACCGATACTAAATAAGATTAAAGTAGAGGGTGCCGGTATAACCGCAATAAACTGGTAATGATTCACTTGACCACTTAATTGACCCGTTACACCCCTTAAAGAATTAACAATAAGCTGTCCATCAATATGTCCATCATAAAATACACTATCCGCTAAAGGCGCTAAAATACTTCCTTTAATACCGATACCATTAATCCCTAAATTAGTCGCTTGAAATAAATTAAACAAGACTTTTTGTGTCAAAGTTCCATCATGCCGGATAGCACTATTTGCATCATTATCCAGAATACGCACGATACTATTGCCTACAGACCTATAGAAGCCAAAACCACTCAAATTAACACTCGTACCTGAAACATTAATCAAAGCATGTGATTGTATTGGAATATCTAAGGTGAATTTATTAGTTCTAGCTAATTCGTCAGCCGTAATAGAAAAAACATTAACATCCAAATTAGCCCCCCTTAAAGTTAACTGCCCATAGTTATTCATATCACTGACTGCTGTAGCTGCAAGGTTAGACCAGCGCAATGAACTTTGCTTCAATTGTTGCTCTATACTATTAAAATCTAATGAATTACCAGAAATATACGCCCCATTCGGACTAGCTGGGCTAGTACTATAAAAGCCAACGGTATTATCCAAGGTAACTACGCCACCACTACGAGCGTTGCCATTATAAACTCGGCCATTATGAAATGTTAGATCGCCACCCACAACCAAGTCATCTCGTGTTCCATGAGAATTATCAAGCAACTTACCAATAGCATAATTATTTAAGGTTAAATTGCCTCCAACAGCTAATCGTCCTTCAACATCAGATTGCGCAGCATCCATATCTCCAAAAATAAAGGCATCAAACGCACCTGCCGCACCAAAATCAAGCCTATAGGCTTGGCTCTCTGCGGTAAAAAAAGAAAAAACCAAGAGAACCTGACACAAGTACTTTTTACTAGTCAGCATACATAATATTCCTATTGAAAGGCGGCAGTGTGCCTATGAATTTAACATTTCCTAACATATTAAGTGTCGTAAATTTACCTTGATATTAACCCGCAGCACATGTCCCCCGATAAATTATCATTTTTTAAGCTAAACCCATTACCCAAATTAAATGACTAAATAAGTAAGATATTGGAAAGATTATAATTCAGCTTAAGATGAAATGGTGCCAAGACTATTTTCTAAAACTATAGAGCCTGTTAAGGTTGAGGATTCAACCATTACCCCCTTTTTTCTCAGACTATCATTTGACTTCAAACAGCTAAACATTAATTTAATATGCTTCACAATTTCAATAAATATTTTGCCAAGTACTTTGCAATAAAAAGAAGGTAGCTAACTCTAAGACCAGCAAAAGCTATGCGCAATATAGGCTGCCGCCTCCTTTAATCCAGCTAACACTCTTATCTTCGGAGTTCTGCTACCATTTCTTTGCCATAAACCTTTACCAGCTTCTATTCAGGTTAGCTCATGCAAATTTTCACTTAATAACATCTCACTAATAAGCAAACTACCTCTTACTCCACTGTCACTGATTTTGCTAAGTTTCGCGGCTGATCCACATCTGTACCTTTCAATATAGCGACATGGTAGGA
>Ga0256840_1002790_pt1 | contig 14981 bp, 13 predicted proteins | sample 355202metaG_FD_185969 | JGI IMG/M metagenome (GOLD analysis project Ga0256840, IMG submission 185969) | Hydrothermal vent microbial communities from Mid Atlantic Ridge, Atlantic Ocean - 355-202 | ecosystem: Environmental > Aquatic > Marine > Hydrothermal vents | place: Atlantic Ocean: Mid...
ATCGCCCTTGGGGTACATACACCATCCTTGAAGATACTCCTGGCTATAAGATAAAGCGAATTGTAGTTAAGCCAGGTAAAAGACTAAGTTTACAAAAACATTTTCATAGAAATGAGCACTGGATAGTTGTAAGTGGAACCGCAACTGTAACTGTTGGTGAAACAGTAAAAATAGTAAGACCAAATGAATCCACATATATAAAAATGGGTGAGATTCATAGACTTGAAAATGAAGGTAAAATAGATGTTGTTCTAATAGAAGCACAAGTTGGTGAATATACTGGTGAAGATGATATAGTTAGAATTGAAGATGATTTTAATATAGATATGTCACCTTAAACTTGATTCAGGATATGGTTTTTGATGAATTTTAAGCTAGCTTTCTAGTTTTTCTGAAAGAATATTCTCTAGATACATTCTAAGAATGGATTATTTTTGAAACTAAGTATATCAGCCGTGAAATCTAGTTTAAAATCACAATATTTTTGGTAAATTTATGGTATAATATAATGAAGTATGAGTTGACATTTTTGATAAATGATTTTTAAAGGAAACAATAGATAATGAAAGTATTACTTTTAGCTGGTGGATATGGTACAAGGATTAGTGAGGAAACAGATTTAAAACCTAAGCCGATGATTGAGATTGGTGGAAAGCCTATTATATGGCATATTATGAAAATTTATTCTCATTATGGATACAATGAATTTGTTATTCTTCTAGGCTATAAAGGTTACTATATAAAAGAATATTTTGCTAATTATTTTCTGCATCAAAGCGATGTTACAATTGACATAAAAAATAATAATATGGAAATATTAAATAACTCAAGTGAACCTTGGAAAATTACACTTCTTGATACTGGTTTAAAAACTATGACAGGTGGTCGTATTAAACAGGCACAAAAGTTTATTGGAGAAGAGTCGTTTTTGCTAACTTATGGTGACGGTGTAAGTGATATTAGCATAGAAGAATTAGTAAAATTTCATAAAGCACATGGTGGTTGTATAACTATGACTTCCGCACAACCAGAAGGTAGATTTGGTGCATTAAATATTGAAAAAAATGATAAAGTTACTCATTTTTTAGAAAAGCCAAAAGGTGATGGACATTGGATAAATGCAGGTTTTTTTGTTTGTGATGCAGAGGTTTTTGATTATATTGATTCAGATAGTAAAACTATTTTTGAACAAGATCCATTAAAAAAGCTTGCTAAAGATGGCAAAATGTATACCTATAAACACAATAATTTTTGGAAACCTATGGACACACTTAAAGATAAAAATGACTTAAACAAGATGTGGGAATCAGGTAAGGCTGAGTGGAAACTTTGGAATGACTAGTCTGTTTAATGGTATGTATCAAAATAAAACTGTTTTAATAACTGGACATACTGGATTTAAAGGCTCATGGCTTGCATATTGGCTAAAATCAATGGGAGCGAACGTGATTGGCTATTCTCTTGAAGCTCCAACAAATCCAAGTCATATAGAACTGTTAAACTTAAATATTATATCAATAATAGGTGATATAAGAGACCAAAAAAAATTAGATAAAACTTTTGATTGTTACAAGCCTGACATTGTATTTCATTTAGCAGCTCAACCTCTCGTGAGGCTTTCTTATGAAAGCCCAATAGAAACATATGATATTAATGTGATGGGTACATTAAAAGTGCTTGAAGCATGTAAAAATAATAATGTTAGAGCAATAGTAAATATAACTAGTGATAAAGCATATGAAAATAAAGAGTGGATATGGGGATATAGAGAAAATGACCCTATGGGTGGATATGATCCTTATAGTTCATCAAAAGGATGTGCTGATTTACTGGTAAATTCTTATAGAAATTCTTATTTTAATATAATAGATTATAAAAAAACTCATAATACTCTTTTAGCATCCTGCAGGGCTGGAAATGTTATAGGTGGTGGTGATTGGGCGAAGGATAGATTGATTACGGATATAATGATTTCTGTATCAGAAAATAAAAAAGTAAGCATAAGAAACCCGCATGCAACTAGACCTTGGCAACATGTACTTGAGCCGCTTAGTGGATATCTTAGTGTTGGGCAAAAACTTTTAGAAGAAAGAGTGGAAGTAAGTGATGCCTGGAATTTTGGACCAAGTGATGAGGGGAGTATTACTGTTGAAGAAGTGGTTGATAATATAAAAAAATATTGGGATAAAATTGATTATGAAATAAATAAAAATCCAAACCAATTGCATGAAGCAAATTTATTAAAGCTAGACTGTTCAAAAGCACATATCCTCTTAAAATGGAAAGATGTATGGGATAGTGATACAACATTTGAAAAAACTGTTAAATGGTATAAAGAATATTATGAAAATGGTAATACATTAACAAAAGAAAATTTAGAGATATATATTAAAAATGCAAAAGAAAAAGGTTTAGTTTGGGCAATTTAATTAAAGTAAGCGATTTTATATCAAATTTTTTAGCAGAGCATGAAGAAATAGGAAATTCTGTTTTTATGGTTTCTGGTGGTGGTAATATGCATCTTATAGATTCTTTAGGAAAAACTAAAGATTTAGAATATATATGCAATCATCATGAACAAGCATGTACGATAGCAGCTGAAGGTTATGCTAGAGTTACAAATAAAATAGGCGTTTCGTTTGTAACAACAGGACCTGGAGGTACAAATGCTATTACTGGCGTGTATGGAGCGTGGGTAGATTCTATTCCAACTTTGACTATTTCTGGTCAAGTAAAGTTTGAAACTACTATTGCATCTCAGCCAGAACTAAAACTAAGACAACTGGGTGATCAAGAAATTAATATAATTGACTTAGTTGAACCTATTACAAAATACTCAGTAATGATTACTGATAAAAATAGTATTAAATACCATTTACAAAAAGCAGTTTATGAGGCAAAAAATGGGAGACCTGGACCTGTATGGATTGATATTCCTCTTGATATTCAAGGTTCGATGGTAGATGAAGATAAATTATTTAATTTTACAGCAGAAGAAAAAGCTGCATATGATAATAAAATTGATGAAGTTATAAAGTTGTTAAGTAGTGCGAATAGACCAGTTATAATTGCGGGAAATGGTATAACTTTATCAAATGCAAATAAAGATTTTATTAAATTAATAGAAAAATTAAATATACCAGTAGTTGGAACTTTTGCAAGATATGATATAGTAAAAAATGATTCAAGATATTTCTTTGGCAGATATGGCACTGTTGGTAATAGAATGGCGAATTTTACTGTTCAAAATAGTGATTTAATTATAGCAATTGGTGCAAGATTAAATGTAAGAGCTGTGAGTTATAATTGGGAATATTTTGGAAGAGAAGCTAAAAAAATATTGATTGATATAGATCCAAGTGAGTTGCAAAAACATACATTGAAGATAGATTTAAAAGTTAATTCAGATGCTAAAAGTTTTATAGAAGAGCTTGATACGAGTTTGAAAACAGTTAGTTTACCAAACTATAATAGTTGGTTTGAGAAGTGCTTAACATATAAAAATAACTATCCTACAATTGAACGACAAAGAGAAGAAGTTTCTGATGTTGTTGATTCGTATAACTTTTTTAATATTTTGTCTGATTTAACTGTAGATAACATGATATATGTTTTTGGAAATGGTACAGCTTGTGTTTCTTCTTATCAAAGTTTAAAATTATATAATAAACAGCAAGTTATTGTTAATTCTGGGTGTGCATCAATGGGTTATGATTTACCAGCAGCGATTGGTGCATCTGTAGCAAATGGTAAAAAAGATATTATATGTGTAACTGGAGAAGGTAGTTTACAAATGAATATTCAGGAGTTACAGACTATTATTCACAACAAGCTACCAATTAAAATATTCATATTAAATAATGATGGATATATATCTATTAGAAATACACAAAATGGCTTTTTTAAAGGAAATAAAGTAGGAGCTGATAGAGAAAGTGGAATTAGTTTTCCTGATACTATAAAACTTGCAAATGCCTATGGATTTAAAACTTTTAAAATAGAAAATCAGAAAAATTTAAAAGATGAATTAAAAGATATTTTAGATTTTAATGGTTCAGTAGTTTGTGAAATTATGTTATCTCCAGAAGAAAAAATGTATCCTAAATTATCTTCTGAAATTAAACCAAATGGCAAAATGGTTTCTAAGCCACTAGAAGATATGTTTCCTTTTTTAGATAGAGAAGAGTTTAATAATAATATGATTGTTAAGGTAATGCAAGAGTAATGAAAAAAAATGTATTAATTACTGGTGCTAGTCGTGGTATAGGAAAATCTATTTATTTGTTATTAAAAAACAATGGATTCAATTGTTTAGTCCCAACTAGAAATGAATTAGATATTGGTTGTTATAAAAGCATTGAAGATTATTTTGAAAATATAGATGCTGATATATATGCTCTTATTAATTGTGCTGGAATAAATATATTAGGTAGTGTTGATACTATTATAGATGATGATGTTAATAGTATGTTCAATATAAATTTGAAAGCTCCTTTGAAAATTATTCAAAAAGTATCTAGAGGTATGAAAAAAAATTATTCAGGAAGGATAATTAATATTAGCTCAATTTGGGGAATTAGGTCCAAAGAATATAGAACATTGTATTCTGCTACAAAATTTGGTTTAAATGGTATGACAAAAGCACTGGCTAGAGAATTAGGTGAATATAATATTTTAATAAATTCAATTGCTCCGGGTTATGTTAATACAGAGATGACACAAAAAAATGTTTTACAAGAGGAACAAAAAAAAATAAAAGAGAATATACCACTTAAAAGATTTGCTGAACCAGAAGAGATAGCAAAGTTAGTGTTATTTTTAATCTCAAGTGATAACACATACATTACTGGGGAAACAATTACAATAGACGGAGGATTTTTAGCATGAAGCTTAGTATAGAATCTAATATAAATGATTATGATGTAGTCTTTGAAGATACATTTGAATTTATAGAACAATTTAATAAAATAAACAATTCAGTTTTAATTATTGACATTAATGTTTATAATTTATATAAAAAAGAATTTAAGAATGTTGATAATGAGAATTTATTTTTATTTAATGCAATTGAAGAAAATAAAACATTTGATTATGTTAAGGAAATTTATGATTTTTTAATTGCTAAATCAGTAAAAAGAAACTTGACAATAATATCTATTGGCGGTGGAATTACGCAAGACATAACTGGTTTTGTTGCTTCTACTTTGTATCGTGGTGTTAAGTGGATATTTGTGCCAACTACTTTTTTGGCAATGACTGATAGCTGTATAGGAAGTAAGACTTCCATAAATTATGATAAGCATAAAAACCTTATGGGAACATTTTATCCTCCTAGAAGGATACATATAAACACAAATTTTTTAGATACATTAAAAGAACTTGATTTTTATAGTGGTGTAGGTGAAACAATTAAGTTTCAACTAATGAAAGAAGAATATCCAAAGCAATTTGATGATGTTTTAGAAATAGTTGAAAAAGTTAAGAACGATAAAAAATATAGGCTTGATATTATTCATAACAATATGCAAATAAAATTAGGTTACATGAAAGGTGATGAATTTGATTTAGGAAGACGAAATCTACTAAATTATGGTCATTGTTTTGGTCATGCACTTGAAACATCATCTGATTATTATGTACCGCATGGAATAGCTGTTAATATTGGTATGATATTTGCAAATATTCTATCAAATTCTAGACATCTTCTTGGTGATTATGATATGAACTATATAAATGAGAAGATTTTACTTCCTAATATTCCATTAGCACTAAGAGAAGAGGATTTTAATAGTTCAGTATTGTTAGAGTCTATGAAGAATGATAAAAAAAGAATTGGCAAATATTTATCAGTTGTTATTCCAGATAGTGAATGTAAGATGTTGAAAGTAGATGATGTTACGGATTTAGAATTCCTAAATACATTTAAAGCATTAAAAATATTTTGTTTATAAAGGGAGAATGAAAGTATGAATTTAATTGAAAAAGAGATGATTGAGATTTTAAGAAAACTCAAAAATGAATATGGTGTTTTTGAGATAAAAGCTGAATATGAAAATGAGGGTAGCAGACAAGATGAGTTAATGCGTCTTAAAGATGTAGCTGATAGAGTTGGCTTACCAGTAATCATGAAAATAGGTGGAGTGGAAGCAATAACAGATATATATAATTCTATCACACTTGGAGTAAGTGGGATTATTGCTCCAATGGCTGAAACAAAGTTCGCTGTTAGTAAGTTTACTAATTCTATTGAGACTTTTGTATCGGAAGATAATAGAGAAGATATTGAATTTGCTTTTAACTTAGAAACTATTACTGGGTATGAGAATATTGATGATATACTTACATTAGATAACCTAAATGTATTATCTGGAGTTACAATAGGACGAGTTGATTTTACTGCTTCAATGGGTAAAGATAGATCTTTTGCTGATAGTGATCAAATGTTGAAATATTGCACTGAGGTTTTTACTAAATGTAGAGAAAAAGGTTTGAGCTGTGGATTAGGTGGAGCAATATCTGCAAATTCTTCGGAATTTATTAAATCATTAGTTTCTAAAAACTTAATAGATAAGTACGAAACAAGAAAAATTGTTTATCATAAGGATGCAGTTAACAATATATCTGAAGGTATTTTAGCAGGTGTTGAGTTTGAATTATCATGGTTAAAGAGTAAAAGAAGATATTACCAGCGAATTAAAAGTGAAGATGAAAAAAGAATAGAGATGCTTGATAAAAGGTTAAATGGTTAGTAAATGAATGTATTTATAACAGGCTCAAATGGTTTTGTAGGTTCTCATCTAAAAGAATACCTAGAAAATAATTATGAAAATTATAATTTATATACACCATCAAGTATTGAACTTGATTTGACAGATGAATGTATGCTTGATGAATATATCTTATCAAACAAGATAGATATTATACTTCATTTAGCGAATCGTGGTGGAGGTAGGGATACCATGGATATGAAAAATATTACAGAATATAATCTAAGAATATTTTTCAATATAGCTAAACATGAAAAAAATGTAAAAAAAATAATTTCTTTTGGCAGTGGTGCTGAATATGGAAAACACAAGCCTATAGTTGATGCAAGTGAAGAAGAATATCTACTATCTCAACCATTGGATGAGTATGGATTTTACAAATCCGTAGTATCAAGATTTGTACAAAAATCTAATAATATGATACAGCTTAGAATATTTGGTGCTTATGGTGAGTACGAAAATTATAAGTATAAGTTCATTAGTAATGCTATTGTTAAAAATTTACTGAATCTTCCAATAGTTATAAATAAAAATGTTTTTTTTGATTATATATATATAGATGATTTAGTTGAAATAATTGATTGGTTTATGCACAATGATTCTAAAAAGAAGATTTACAATGTAACTACGGGTAAAAAAATTGATTTAATAACTCTATCAAATATTATAAATGAAGCAAGTGATTTTAAATCTAAAATAGAAGTATTAAATGAAGGACTAAATAACGAGTACACTTCAAATAATGATAGACTAATGGGTGAAATAAGTAATTTTAAATTTACCTCACATCAAAAAGCTATCACCAAAATGAGAGTGTATTTTAATGACAGTTTAGAAAAATTAGATAAGGATATTATAATTAATGACCCATATCTTAAAAAAATAAATAATATGTGGAGAGGGAAATAATGACACAACAAGAAAAACTTAAGCAAGAGATACTAGATAAGACAAAAGAATATTATGAACTTGTTCACAAGCCCATGCAAGAAAAAGAGTTTATTCATGGTGAAAGCAGAGTCAACTATGCAGGTCGTGTTTTTGATGAAAAAGAGATGCAGTATCTAGTAGACAGTTCACTTGATTTTTGGTTAACTTATGGAGATTATTCAAAAAAATTTGAAAAGCAGCTTTCAAAATTTTTAAATGTAAGATGGTCGTTTTTAGTAAATAGTGGAAGTAGTGCAAACCTTTTAGCTTTTTATGCTTTGACTTCACCACTTCTTAAAGATAGACAAGTAAAAAGAGGCGATGAAGTTATAACAGTTGCTGCTGGTTTTCCTACAACAATTACTCCAATAGTTCAATATGGTGCAGTCCCGGTGTTTGTAGATATGGAATTAACTAATTTCAATATTGATGTAAGTCAACTTAAAGATGCTTTGTCAGCTAAAACAAAGGCTGTGATGATAGCTCATACTTTGGGTAATCCTTTTAATATTAAAGCTGTAAAAGAATTCTGTGATAAACATAATCTCTGGCTTATAGAAGATAACTGTGATGCCTTAGGATCTATCTATGATGGAAAACCAACGGGAACTTGGGGAGATATAGGAACCTCTAGCTTTTATCCACCACATCATATGACTATGGGTGAAGGTGGAGCAACATATACAGACAATCCTCTTTTACAAAAAATTATGTTAAGCATGAGAGATTGGGGAAGAGATTGCTGGTGTGAAAGTGGCGTCGATAATACCTGCGGAAAAAGATTTTCTATGAGTTTTGGAAATCTTCCTAAAGGATATGATCATAAGTATGTTTATAGTCATTTTGGTTTTAATTTAAAAGTATCTGATATGCAAGCAGCAGTTGGTGTAGCACAACTTGAAAAATTTCCAAAATTTGTAGAGATTAGAAAAGAAAACTTCAAAAAACTTTTTGATGGATTAAGTGATTTAAAAGAGTTTTCATTAGTTCAAGCACAACCAAATTCTGATCCAAGTTGGTTTGGATTTATGATAACATTAAACAATGATGTTGCCTTTTCAAGAAATGATATTTCTCAATTTTTAGAATCTAATAATATTCAAACAAGAAATCTTTTTGCAGGAAATATTTTAAGACATCCATTATTTGACGATATGAAACAAAATGTTGACTATAGGGTGGTTGGAGAGTTAGTAAATACTGATAAAATTATGAATGATAGTTTTTGGATAGGGCTATATCCTGGCATGGGAGATGATGCTATTAAATATATGATTGAAAAAATTAGAGAGTTTGCAGCTAATAATTAAGATGAATAGTAAGTACTTAATTTATTATATTATTTTCGAAATATTATCATATAAAATTTTTCAAAAAATATTTTTTGGAATAAGTGAAAAATATAGCTATTTTGAATGGGTATATTATTTTTACTATCCAGATAAAAATTTTTATTTTTATTTTTATTTATATTTTATATTTACAACATCAATTTATTTTACCTTACTTCTCTGGTTAAGGGCTTATAATAATTCAAAAGCAGTTGAAAATGAATAGACTTGATTTACTGTTTAATAAATATTTTTATATATTAATATTTGTATTGTTTTTAATTCAGAGTTATTTTTATATTAATCATATAGTTAATGACTATAAACTACTTAACGAGTACAGATATATAGATCAAATAACTTTACTAGATGATAAGGAAGTTTCAAATAAAAAATATATAAATGATAACTTATTATTTAATCCTTATGAGAATAAAAAGTTCACATCTAGTAATAATATATTCCTATATGATGAAAAAGGTATTGGATTAAGTTTTAACAACATGATAGATAGCAAAGTTTTGCCAAAGTATCAATTTAAATCATACAATAATGTATTATATAAATACAGTTCATATTTTAATCTTATATTATACAGTAAGGACATGAAATTATTATATACTGATTATTTAAATAATGATAATAATAATAATAATAATAAACTATATATTGATGGTAAAAATATTGAAAATTACTTTTCTTCATATCCAATGTTTCAAGCAAATAGTATTGAAAAGCTAAAAGAAAAAATGAAATTTATAAAAAGTAATATTTATGAAAAAAATATGCAGATTTTTGATAGGTATTATTTTCATGAAAACTCATTTATGCTTAGTCCAATAAATGAAATGAATTTAGAAAGAGATAAAAGTGAAATATTTTCCCAATATGGTTTTTTGAGCATATCTGCTGTAAATTACATCATGGATTTATACGGTGGATTTTCAATAAATAATTATGAAAAAGCTAAAAAAACAATAGATCAAGTATATTACATTATTGCTATATTATTCATCTTTTTCTTCTTTAAAGATAACTATTTAAGATTAGGGTTTATTTTGTTTTTAGGAATAGCACTTTTTGGAAATAAGTATTACGCATTTTCTTATGCCCCAACTATTACTAATTCTAGGCATATACTTGATTTATTTATAATTCTTTGTTTGTATAGATATTCAACTGTATCGAAGAATATTTATATGATTAGTGCAGTTGTTTTATCTATTTTATCAATTTTAATAGCAAAAGATTTTGGTCAATTTATATTTCTAGCTATTATTGGAACTTTAATAATTCCACTAATAACTAAATATTTAAAATACAAATCAATAGATAAGCTTAATGCTTCAATGTTACTAATAACTATAGTCTTAGGAATTGCGGCATTTAAATACTATCCAATGATGTCGAACCCATCAATAAAGTATTTTTTAGATGGATTTTATTCATTTCCATTTTCTAGTAATTTAATCTATTTCGCAGTGTTAGTAGTTGTATTTTTACAATGGTTATTATTATATGCTTTGTATGATAAATTAGAAAAAAGTAAGTACTTAACCCCTTATATATTTACATTATTTTATACTCAATTTTTATATACTTATTTTATATGGCATGGTTCTGTAAACAATATTGTTATTTATTCATATATATTTGCATTGCCTTTTATGATTGTCTATAGCTTGTACAATTTTAAATTGAAAAATTACTTATCAATGCTAGTTATAGTTGGGCTATTGTTAGTATATACAAAAACATTAAACTCATTTATAAATCAAAAAAATGATTATGATGATGTATTTAAGACACATAAAATATACAAATGGGACCATAAAAGGGCTGGTGGCATTATCGCTACTTATCCATTCGATGACTTTAATGATTCTATAAGGTTGATAAGTAAGTACAGTAGTTCAAATCAAATATATATGATTTCAAAATATGACAATATTTTAGGTATACTCTCTGAAAAATATAGTGGATTTCCATTTTTTGAATTGCGTTCAAGCATTGTAACACAAGATGAGTATGATAAAATAAAACTTATTATTGAAAATCAAGCAAAAATATTATTTGTAGATAATGATATAGAAAGAGATTTTGATGCTGAAATGCAAAAAATGTCGTTTTTTGACTTAGAGCCATTTTGGAGAAATGAGTCGTTAAGGCAGAGAATACCTAAGCTTGAAAATCTAAAAAAACTTTTTAAAGAAGTTAAAAAAGATTATATATTGGAAGAAAAAGGAAAATTTATGAGTGTCTATAGGAGAAGAAATGAAATATGAAAAATAATAAATTTATAAAATTTATTTTAGTTGGTATCTTAAACACTATAGTTGGGTACTCACTATTTGCACTTTTTTTATTCTTAAATGTTCACTATAGCTTGGCTGTATTATTTTCTACAATACTTGGAGTTTTATTCAACTTCAAAACAATAGGAAAATTAGTGTTTGGTAGTCATGATAATAGGTTAATCTTTAAATTCATTTTAGTATATATAGTTATATATCTACTTAATATTACAGGTCTGTGGTTGTTTAAAATTAATGGATTTGAAAATATGTACATAAATGGTTTAGTATTACTAGTGCCACTTGCAATTATATCATTTGTGTTAAATAAAAAATATGTATTTAAAGGATAATATTTTATGAAAAGAATTAGTATAGTAACAGCTTGTTACAATGAAGAAGAAAATGTAGAAGAGTTGTATGCTCAAGTAAAAAAAGTTATGAACGAAAAAGTTTCAAAATATAGTTACGAACATATTTTCATAGATAATTCATCTGAAGATAAAACAGTAGAAATACTAAAAAAGATAGCAAAAGATGATAAAAATGTAAAAATTATAGTAAATTCTAGAAACTTTGGACATATAAAGTCACCAACTCATGCACTGTTCCAAGCTACTGGAGATGCGGTTATATCAGTAGTTGCAGATTTACAAGATCCACCAGAAATGATACCTGAGTTTGTTAAAAAATGGGAAGAAGGTAATGATATAGTTCTTGCTATGAAAAAAGAAAGTGAAGAGCAAGGCGTAATGTTTAAAGCAAGAGAATTATACTACGAGATACTTAGTAAACTTTCAGAAGTTCGGATTTTTAAAAACAGTACAGGATTTGGGCTGTTTGACAGAAAAGTAATGGATGCACTTAAGACTATGGATGATCCTTATCCATTCTTTAGAGGAATGCTAGGCGAAGTAGGTTATGATGTGGCAATTGTACCATATAATCAACCAGTAAGAGTAAGAGGAATTACAAAAAACAATTTTTATTCCCTTTATGATATGGGAATGCTAGGTATTATAAATAATTCTAAAGTTCCTTTAAGAATGGCTATTTTTATAGGTGCATTTTTCGGTATATTGAGTGCTTTAATTGGTCTAGGGTACTTTGTGGCAAAATTACTGTATTGGGATACTATGTCCCTTGGTATGGCACCTTTGCTTGTTATGACATCATTTATGTTTTCTATTATGTTGTTTTTTATAGGTATTATTGGCGAATACATAGGAGCAATTTATACGCAAGTGTTAAAACGACCACTTGTTTTTGAGAAAGAACGAATTAACTTTGATTGATAAAAAAATATTTTGGGTATTTATTTTTCAAATATTTAAAATACTAAATGGTCTGATACCTATAGTATTAATTCCTTTGTATTTATCACTACACGAACAAGGTATTTGGTTTTTAATGCTTAGTTTTGGAGCAATTATTTTACTATTTAGTGCATCACAAAACTCAATTGCATTGATTTTTGGTTCGCACGAGTTCAGAAATCTAAAAATAAATAAGCTAAGTATTATTGGTATGCAAAATGATATCAATACTTTATTTAGCTTTTTAAAGTTTAGTAATGAGTTTTTTTTAAAATTTTTAACTTCCTTGAGTGTATTGGTCTTTTTTTCTTTCTTTTTCTACATAGATGAAATAGATTCTTTTAATTTAAGTATAATTTTTATGGTTTATATTTTAGGATTGTTTATATATGGAGTTAATTTTTCAATATTAAGTTATATTGAAAGTTTTAATCAAGTAGAGTATGCATATAAATATAAGTCTATTCTCATAATAACTATTATGATTTTAACAATTATTTTTTTATATTATGATTATAAACTTTATGCATTGTCTTTATCTGTTTTTCTTTCTATGTTTTTTTGGTGTGTGTATTTTTTATATAAATTTAAAAATAATATTAAAAATATTATTAATAAAAAAATGCAATTCAATAAAAATAAAAAAATAATATTTCTAACATATTTTAAAAAAAATTCATTTAGTATGGTTAGTGGATTTTTGTTATTTCAAATATATACACCAATTGTATACTTTTTTTATGGAAGTGAATACGCTGGAAAAGTTGGATTAAGCATAGCTATAATGACAGCATTATTTGCATTGTCAACATCAGTGATATATGCGAAACTAGCCTCTATTACTAATATGATAGCTGATAAAAATTATAAAAAAGCATATCATATATATTTTAAAACTTCAAAATTTTCATTAATTATCTTTATAGCATTTTTACTTCTTGGACTATATTTACTTTTTTACATTGATTTATTTGCTATTTATCAAGTTAGGGTTGTTGATATCAATTCGTTTATTTTGTTATCTCTTGCATGGCTTTTACAATTGGTTGTTTATGTTTTTGTAACATTTACCAGAATATTTAAAAGAGAACTTTTTGTTTTTCCAACTATAGTTTCTTCTATTTATATTTTGATAACTACAATAATGATTTTAAAATATTATTCAATTGATTTTATATTTTTAGGCCTGCTATCTAGTTATTTTTTTGGATTGCCATGGATTTATGTTATTTATAGAAAATTTTTAAAAGGAAAAATATAAAATGTTTAAATTAACTATAGCTATTCCAACTTATAATAGATCAGAGTATTTAAGTATATGCTTAAAATCCTTAGATGATGCACTACCAGATAACTACGACGAACTAGAAATTTTAGTTATAGACAACAATTCAACAGATGGTACACAACTTAATGTTATGAAATTCCAAGATAGAATGAGAATAAGATACATTAAAAATAAAAGTAATATTGGTCCAGATGAGAACTTTAAAAAATGTATAAAAGAAGCAAGTTCAAAGTTTGTATGGATATTTGGTGACGACGATGTGTTTTTTAATGGCTCTATTTCATATATATTAGATATAATCAACACTTATAAAGATGTTGGTTTGATTCATCTTAGAGCAAAAAATTTTAAAAATGACGATGAATTACTTAACTATAAATTAAGCAAGTATCATCATGAAGTAATAAACTCAAAAGAATTGTTTTTAAAAAAAGTACATACTAATATATCTTTTATAAGTGCAAATATTGTTAATAAAAAGTTGTTAATTGACATTGATTTAAATAAGATTCCAAACAATAACTTAGGGCAGGTTTATTGGAATATGACATCTATTATTGAAGCTAGAGAAAATATATTTTGTGGTAGTGAGATTTTTGCTGGAAGACAATTTAATAGTGCAAATTATGAATTTTGTAAAATTTTTGGTGAAAGTTTCATGGATATATTGAATTTGATTAATGATAAATATGATGTAAAACCTTTAATAAAAATTATAAAAAATAGATTACTCATATTTTATTATCCAGCAAATATTGCAAGAATACGAAATGAAATATCAAAAATAAAATATAGTGATAATTGTTTTAGTATATTTTATCCTAAGTTTAAGTATAATCTATATTTCTGGATATTTACTGTACCAGCAATAATTTTACCTAGTAAAATAACACTATATCTTGTTAATTTCGCTGAGAAGATACGAAAATAATCTAAGTAGTATATCGATTATAATAAAATGATGGAGCCAAATCGTAATAGGTTTGAAGTTCGCGAGATAGAACTTTGTGATGATTTTTACAACATTAATGATAAATATAAGATTGAAGAACTTC
>Ga0256840_1002791_pt1 | contig 14975 bp, 8 predicted proteins | sample 355202metaG_FD_185969 | JGI IMG/M metagenome (GOLD analysis project Ga0256840, IMG submission 185969) | Hydrothermal vent microbial communities from Mid Atlantic Ridge, Atlantic Ocean - 355-202 | ecosystem: Environmental > Aquatic > Marine > Hydrothermal vents | place: Atlantic Ocean: Mid...
TCCCGAACGCACTCACACAAACATTGCTAGAAGACAAATATCAAATTGCTTCGGAAACCTCGCTTGCCAATTATTCTTTTTTCATGGGAGCGTCTAACGATAATTTGGAGGAAGTTTTAAAAACCAATCCAAAAAATGTCTGCGGCATCAAAATTTTTATGGGTTCTTCCACAGGAAATATGTTGGTAGATGACGAAAAAACACTTGAAAACCTGTTTTCTAAAGTGGACATGCTGATTGCCACGCACTGCGAGGATGAGGCTACCATCAGAAAGAATATGGCGGACTTCAAAGCAGAATACGGAGAAGATGTGCCCATTTCAAAGCACCCAATCATCAGAAGTGAGGAGGCGTGTTACAAATCTTCTTCTATGGCGGTGGCATTGGCAAAAAAACACAATACCAAGTTACACATTCTGCATATTTCTACTGCCAAAGAAATTGCTTTATTCAACAATTCATTGCCATTAAAAAACAAACGAATTACAGCGGAGGCATGCATTCACCACCTATGGTTTGATGATAGTGATTATGAGCAGAAGGGCACTTTTATCAAGTGGAATCCTGCAGTGAAAACAGCCAATGACCGAACACAAATTTTTCAGGCAGTGCTAGACGGAAAGATTGATGTCATCGCCACAGATCATGCCCCACATACATTGGAAGAAAAACAGGACACTTATTTCAAGGCACCATCGGGCGGCCCATTAATTCAGCACAGTTTGGTAGCCCTGCTTGAATTTCATCATCAAGGAAAAATTAGCCTTGAGAATATTGCAGAAAAAGCAGCACATAACCCCGCCATACTATTTCAGGTGGAGAAGCGTGGCTATATCCGTGAAGGATACTTCGCCGACCTCGTATTGGTAGATCTGGACAATCCATGGACAGTTTCTAAAGAAAATGTATTGGCCAAATGTGGTTGGTCTCCTTTCGAAGGACAAGTATTTAAGAGTAAAGTAACTCAAACATTTGTTTCAGGGCATTTAGCTTTTGATCAGGGGAGTTTTAATGAAAACAAAAAAGGTGTACGGCTGGCATTTGTGCGGTAATAAATTAAAGTTTTTTTCTTTGAAAATTTGAGGTAAAGCAATAGATTTGCATTCCAAAAATATTTGGTGGTTGTAGCTTCCCGAATCATTTCATGTTCGGGACAGGCAACTTCGCTACTTTACATAAGTAGTAAATTATTACATGGTGGTTGTAGCTCAGTTGGTTAGAGCATCGGTTTGTGGTACCGAGGGTCGCGGGTTCGAATCCCGTCTTCCACCCTCCACGCTTTTCTAGACCTAGTAGGTTTTTAAAACCTACTAGGTCTTTTTCGTGTCTAGCAACAAGGTGACTATTTGAAAACTTTATTTAAAGAGTTATACGGCAAGAGAAATTGTAAAATTAATCAAAGAGAATATGAAAGAGAGCCGGAGGGGGTTTCCGACTAGTTATAGGTTTACCATAGCAATTCTACGACCAGAGATTGGTTATTTAAGATGGGAATTTATCAAATCACCAAAGAAAGCAGCCAAAAAACCACGGCAAGTCCGCCATACAATAAAATCACTTTTTTGCGGTGCTGCGTTGCCATCCACCACAGCGCAATCCATGGCTCGTATAATCCTACCGCTAAAATGAGCAGTGAGGTGCCTGCTGAATAAATTAGAATTTGATGAATGAGGTGTGTCAATATATTTTTATTTTAAAGTGTCAAGTTAGGTATTTTTTGGCGATAAAGGATGCCTCACTTAACCCGGAATATTCATGTGATTAGCTTGGTGTATATGTAAGGCGTCAAAAATCGAAGATATATGGGCATATTTCGAGGGTTTTGCAACGAAGCAGATACGCCAAGATAATTGCAAGCTCCCCAAATTTGGGCTATTTGATTTTCAGCGAATTACAGTGTAATTATCTGATAATAAGGAAGTTACAAATGTTTTTTGTTAAAACGGTGAATAATTCGGGTTAAAATCCAATGACCCTTAATAAGGTACTGTTGCAGTTACAATACGACAAGGCAGAAACATGTAAAATATTTTGCTTCCAAAATACATTACAGAAAATTTTACCACTAAATTTGTGGTACACCCATTCAGTATAAAAATGATTAAAAAAGTAGTTGCGTTAGTATTTTTTAGTTTGATTTCTAGCTTTGCCTCTCACGCGCAGAGTGCTTACGATGTTTGCGTAAAAACCTTTAAAAATACGAAGACAATCAATACCATGACCTACACGATGTTCAAAAATGAACGGATAGGAGGTGTGATGAAGTCTCAGAAGTCATTTACAAAACTAAGCATCAAGCCCTATATGGTCTATTTGCGACAGATTTCCCCGAAAGAAGGGGTGGAAGTTTTATACAAAAGCGGTAAAAATGGAGGAAAGGCATTGGTGAATCCGAATGGATTTCCGTGGGTGAACTTAAACATGAATCCGATGGGTTCAACCATGCGAAAAGGACAACACCACACCACCAAAGATGCAGGTTTTGATTTGGTGGTGTCAATTTTGGAATACCTGTTTAATAAATATGGTGATGGTGCGAAATCCATGGTGACATTTGGAAATGAAGTATTTAGCAACAAAAGGAAATGCTATAAAGTGATTTTTAGAGATGATAGTTTTAAGTACATCAAGTATAAAGTAAGGGGCAATGAAAACATCCTTGATATTGCTAAGCGCTATAAAATAAGCGAGTTTATGATTGTTGAAAAAAACAAACATGTAACTGGATACTATGATGTGAAAGCGGGAGACGAAATACTCATTCCTAATATTTACTCACCACACATGGTGCTACTAATAGACAAAACAAAACTCATACCACTCAGTGTAAAAGTATATGATGACCAAGGACTTTTCGAGCATTTCAAATATTCGGACGTGGTGCTTAATCCAAAGTTCACGGCAATGGATTTCGATAGAAATAATGCTAAATATGGGTTTTAAATCGTAGAGAATTTGCCTTGAAGAACAATGGAAATGCAGGAATGAGTTTTGCCTTAGTCTTATATCCTGGGTCAATAAGTCGTGTGTCATATTAGACCATTTTCCCAAGCCTCTCCTTCGCCTCCTGAACAGAGAGCACTTCGCTAACTGTCAAAATTAGCCTTTTCTTATGCTCTCGGAGTTTACATTTTTTAGGATGCGTTTGTACATATTGCAAAATTTTTCCAAAGACTTCAGACCTATAATACGCTTCATTATCAGAAGGCATCAAATAGCACTTCATGTTTTCGTTTTTCAAAACAAGCTTTTCAAAACCAATATTTTCCGCTAGCCAACGTAATTTTACTGTTTTAGTCAGGTCAATAACACTTTCAGGAAGCGGCCCAAATCTGTCTATCAATGATGTTATAAACGTGCCAAGTTCTTCTTCGTTTTTCAGCCTATCCAATTTAGAATATAGGTTCAAGCGTTCCGAAATATTACTTACATAATTTTCAGGAATTAGAATTTCCAAATCTGTTTCTACCGTACAATCTTGTACCAAAACCTTTGTTTTTTCTGACAGTTCCTCTGCAAAAAGATCTTTAAATTCGTTTTCTTTCAGGTCTTGAATCGCTTCATCAAGGATTTTATGATACGTGTCAAAGCCAAGGTCATTGATAAAACCGCTTTGCTCGCCGCCCAACAAATTTCCTGCTCCCCTGATGTCCAAATCTCGCATGGCGACTTTAAACCCATCCCCTAATTCGTTGAACTCTTCCAGGGTACTCAATCTTTTTCTTGCCTCGTTGGTGAGCCCAATAGTAGGTGGAGAAAGCAAATAACAGAACGCTTTTTTGTTGGAACGTCCCACCCTGCCACGCATTTGGTGTAGGTCCGAAAGCCCAAACATATGCGCTTGATTTATCAAAATCGTATTGGCATTGGGAATATCAAGTCCTGATTCTATGATATTGGTCGAAATCAACACATCGAATTCTCCTTCAATAAATCGGAGCATTACTTTTTCAAGCTGCGGTCCTTGCATTTGCCCATGTGCCACGCCGATGCGTGCGTCAGGCACAAGCTTCAAAATGATATTTGCTACTTCTTCAATGTCTTTCACTCGGTTATGCACAAAGAATACCTGCCCACCACGCTGCAGCTCAAAGCTGATGGCATCCCTGATAACGGCTTCGTTGAAAGTTTGTAGCACAGTCGAAACGGGCTGGCGATTAGGCGGTGGCGTAGCAATAATACTCAAATCCCTGGCGCCCATCAATGAGAAATGTAATGTCCTCGGAATAGGAGTGGCAGTGAGTGTTAACGTATCTACATTTAGTTTGAACTGCTTGAGTTTTTCTTTGACGCTAACCCCAAATTTTTGTTCTTCATCAATTACCAACAAACCCAAATCTTTGAATTTCACATCTTTGTTGACAATGCGATGTGTACCGATTAGAATGTCTGTTTTTCCTTCCGCTACATTCTTCAGCGTTTCCCTAATCTGCTTGGCTGTTCTGAACCGATTAATATATTCCACATCTACAGGGAAGTTTACAAGCCTATCTTTGAAAGTATGATAATGCTGCATTGCCAAAATGGTAGTAGGGACTAAAATAGCAACTTGTTTGCCATCTGTTACTGCTTTAAAAGCCGCTCGAATCGCCACCTCGGTTTTTCCAAAGCCCACATCGCCACATACGAGTCTATCCATCGGGTGCGGCAGCTGCATGTCTGCCTTTACATCATTTGTTGCAGAGGCCTGGTCGGGCGTGTCTTCATAAATAAAGGACGATTCTAATTCAGCTTGCAAAAACCCATCTTGGCTATAAGAAAACCCTATTGCTTTTTTTCTTTTGGCATATAATGATATTAAATCATTGGCAATGTCCTTGATTTTACGCTTGGCTTTTTTCTTTTTATTCTCCCATTCTTGCGAACCCAATTTGCTCATGGCAGGCGCAATCCCTTCCTTTCCACTGTATTTCGAGATTTTATGAATGGCATGAATACTCGCATAGAGCAAATCGTTGTCTCTAAAAATCAGGCGGATCGCTTCTTGCTTATTGCCTTTTACATCTACCATTTCCAACCCAGCAAACCGACCGATGCCATAATCTATGTGTACTATATAATCACCTGCCTGCAATTCTCGGAGTGCTTTTAGCGTGAGTGCCTTGGATTTAGAAAAATTAGACTTCGATTTATACCGGTGGAATCTTCCGAAAAGCTGATGGTCGGTATAGCACGCAATTTTGCTATTTTTGTCTATGAAACCTTCTCTTAATCCTATGGGAAGAGGTGTAAATTCAACCTCTGGATTTATTTCATCAAAAATTGTACGCAGCCGCTCCAATTGGTTTTGTGACTCCGCAACAATATAGTTGGCAATGCCTTTCAGTTGGTTTTCTTCCAGGCTTTCAACTAATATATCGAATTTCTGATTGAAAGAGGGTTGCGGCAAGCAGTCAAAGGTAAAAGTATCATTTGTTTTTAGATAGAACCTTTTGCCAAATTCTATATTTACAAATGCCTTCAGCCCTTCAGAAAATGAATCCGATGTTTCAAAAAGCGCAACAGGAGATAAAACCACTTGTGCTTCACCGCTATTTTTTAAAATCGTATCAAAACTTTCTGTGGCTTTTTCAAAGGAAGTACCAACAACGTCCAATGTCTGTTGATAGTCTTTAATCCAAACTTTGGTATTGCGAGGCAGGTAATCTAAGAAGGATTCTCTAACTTCTTGCAGCATTTTAGTTTGGACATTGGGAATGATATTTATCTCTTTTATTTCTTTGTCCGAAAGCTGACTGACAGGGTCAAAAATTCTGATACTTTCTATTTCATCTCCAAATAACTCAAGTCTATAGGGCAAGTCTTTGGCATAGGAATAAATATCAACAATGCCCCCCCTTACTGCAAATTGTCCTGGCTCATAAACAAAGTCCACTTTTTCAAAATCATAGGTGAGTAGTAATTCTGCAAGAAACTCAATATCTAGGGTTTCTCCTTTCTTGGCCGAAAAAGTGTTTTTAACGAGCGAGCGTTTGTTAATTACTTTTTCGGTGAGCGCTTCTGGATAGGTCACAATTAATTCACCTACTGATGCTTTATGATTGATGCGATTTAGGATTTCTGCACGTCGTAATATGTTGGCATTTTCTATTTCTTCAAACTGATAGGGACGTTTATAGGAAGTTGGAAAAAACAACACCTCCTTATCGCCAAGGAGTGCCTGCAAGTCGCTATGAAAATAAGCAGCGCTCTCCTTGTCTTGGATGATGAAAAGGTGATTTTGGTGATTTATTTTGAAAATAGTGGCTGCCAAAATAGTATCTAAACTGCCAATGAGACCTTTTAGGTGTACATTTTTATACTGATTAGGCTGTACACATCCTGCGATGGTTTGCACAATACTATCCTCTTTATAAATCTTAATTAGATTGTTTGTTTTCAAAACTAAATGTTTATTCGACCAAATTTTGCTCGGAATGCACAAAAGTAACAAATTACTTTATTAACTTTATCATTCCATAAACCTCAAATAATTAATTTTAATGTATTGAAATAGATGACCACTTTCAGTAAAAGTGGGTTTAACTTATAGTTATGGCGAAAGGAAATAAAAAATTAAAGCAGAAGAGGAAACCAATCTCATTTGCAGTGATTGACAATGTATTTGAAAAGGTTCATATAAAAAAACTCTTGCTGTTTGTGAGTTTGACAGGCGCAACGTTCATTCTGATTTTTTCACTTTTGGGGTATGCTGAGAATAAACCATTCTTAATATTTGAAAATATATTTAATACCCCGAAAGTGTTTGCGGTGAGTACAATCTTATTGTTGACTATTAACTTTTTTATTTTAAAAATGGTTTCAGCGGTGGAGACAGAAAGTTTTGTAAAATTAAAAAAATATTCGCTGATAGGGCTGGTGTTGATGTTTGCTTTCGGTGTTGCCCAAGCAATAGGGGTCTGGCAGCTTTTAGAGCAAAAAATCCATTTTGTAAGCTTTTATTCAAGGGTTTATATATATACTATTTTTGGTATGCATACGCTCGGAATGGTTTTCGGAACAATCACCTTAATCCATTACTTTCTTTTATCAATTAAGTTAGTGAAAGACCCTGTGAAACGTCTAGTAATGACCACAAATTCCTATCAAAAGGTAAAGACAGAAATGCTAAGTATCTTCTGGAATTATTTCACATTTAGCTGGGTGTTGTTATTTCTCTACTTTTACTTTACCATAAGTTAAAAAAAGTATTCAAATATTTTTACGAAATTAGTTGTAATTTAACTCCTGTTATTTACCTTTGCAGTCCTTATTTCACTCAGTGGAAAGGGTTGACTTATTATAGTCACAAGCGAGAGTAGCTCAGCTGGTAGAGCACGACCTTGCCAAGGTCGGGGTCGCGAGTTCGAATCTCGTCTCTCGCTCTTTTTTATGGCTATGTCTCAAGTGCATAGCTAATGCCGGAGTGGTGGAATTGGTAGACACGCAAGACTTAAAATCTTGTGCTCTTTTGGGCGTGCGGGTTCAAGTCCCGCCTCTGGTACAAAAGCATTCATCTCTGAAGATGGGTGCTTTTTTGGTTTTATCATAAAGTAATTTTCGCTAACATTATAATATTTTTTTTGTTTACGTCATACAAAGTGAAAAGAGTGGTAATCTTTACAAAGGACAAACTGAAAACTTGGAAAAGAGGCTTCAAGCACATAATAGTGGGAAGACAAAATCTACTAAATATGGCGTGCCGTGGAAATTGGTATATTATGAAACCGTAGAGACAAGAGAGATGGCATTGAAAAAAAGTAATAAGAAACAATTGTTGGGTATAAAAATAATATTTGATACTTTTGTGAGGTGAAATTATTGAAAACATATTGTCTATTTTTCATTTCTCTATGCTTGGGGATGTGTTTCGTGGTTCGTAGTTCGGGTGTTCAGTATGCCGTTGAACTTAATACTCAAGAAAAAATTGAATCAGATCTTGAAGAATCCGAAATAAAACATTCGATTTTTCATACTAAAACATTTCACAAACATGGTGACGGAGGAAAAGATTTTGGATTAGGCACAGTCTTACCTAATAAAACGAATGTTTATAGCGAATTTTTACTGAACATATCCTATGCATCTTCACAAAGACCAATTTGCAATCATCTAGGTTTATATCTACTGTTCTGTAGTCTAAAAATTCATTTCTGTTAATTTAATTACAATTCATTAGAGAGAAGTATTGTTTGAATTCAAACCAATACACAACACCATTCTTCTTAATGAAACTTGGTTCACTGTCCAATAAATATTGGATTGGTGAATTTGCTTGCATTCAAGAATTAAGTAAAAATCACACCTTCTTAGAAGATGGCTTTGAAAAGCCCCTAAAAGGGGTCGTGAATGACGTAATTAAAAATTTAAGGTTCATTAAGACCTAGTAGGTTTTCAAAACCTACTAGTCTAAAAACAGGCAAAGCCATAAGAACATTACCTTGCCCAAAGGACAAGGTTTTCTAATTTGAAATAAACAAAAACAGAATGAATAATATTGAAAAACAGGCTCTTCCTAAAGATTGGTTGGAAGGGCTAAAAGAAAACTTAACAACAGATTTAACTTCAGGATTTATCGTTTTTTTATTAGCACTACCTTTAAGTTTAGGTATTGCTCAAGCCTCGGGAATTCCGCCAATCATGGGGGTGATTTCTGCAATTATTGGAGGGGTGATAATTACATTTATTACAGGGTGTAAATTAGCAATTAAAGGTCCGGCAGCAGGATTAATTGTTATTGTGGCAGGAGCCGTCACAGAGTTTGGAGGAGGCACTGAAGGCTGGAAGATGGCTGCTGGGGTTATGGTTGTCGCTGGGGTTTTACAGATACTATTTGGGGTAATTAAATTAGGGAGATATGTTGATTTTTTTCCTTTATCTGCAATTCACGGAATGCTTGCTGCTATTGGCTTAATTATTATTGCCAAACAAATCCCAGTATTGCTAAATGATAATCCCGTTTTAAGCAAAGGAGAAAGTCCTTTTGAGTTGTTTTATGATATTCCAATGTTTGTATCAAACCTTGATTCTAGAGCTTCTTTTATTGGAGTAATAAGCTTACTTATCATGTTAGGATGGCCCTTGATTAAGCATAAAATTATATCTAAAATTCCTGCACCCCTAGCTGTCCTATTGTTTGCGATTCCTGCGGGGATATACATGAATTTTTCAACCACTGAACCAGACTATGCACTTGTTAAAGTAGGGAGCATAATTGATAGCCTTTCTATCAATGCCAATTTTAAAGGAATGAGTGAGACAGGAATCTTTATCAAATATGTTATCATGTTTGCTTTAGTAGGAAGTTTAGAAAGCCTATTAACAGTCAAAGCAATTGACCTACTAGATTCGTATAAAAGGAAATCAAACCCTAATAAAGACTTGATAGCCGTTGGAATAGGAAATACAATAGCTGCATTTCTAGGTGGTTATCCAATGATTTCAGAGGTTGCTAGAAGTTCTGCCAATATAAAGAATGGTGCAAAAACACGTTGGGCAAACTTTTTTCATGGTGGGTTTTTATTGCTTTTTGTACTAGCTGCTTACCCTGTTTTGGAAATGATTCCTAATGCTGCTTTAGCTGCTATGTTGATTGCTGTTGGTATTAATTTGGCTCATCCAAAAGAGTTTGTACATATGTTTAAAATTGGAAAAGATCAATTAGCTATCTTTTTAACGACTATCATATTTACGTTAGCAGAAGATTTATTGATTGGAATTGCTGCAGGGATAATTTTAAAATTTATTTTCCATCTTGCAAGAGGCGTACGCTTTAATAGCTTATTTAAGTCGTTGGTCGAAACAACGGTAGAAGGCGACAACATCACCTTAACAATAAAAAATTCAGCCATATTCTCTAATTTTTTAGGTTTCAAAAAACACATTGAAGCTATTCCAAGTAAAAAGAATATTACGGTTAATTTTTCTGATAATGTGAAGGTTGTTGATCATTCCTTTTTAGATGATTTGTACCGTTTTCAACAGGATTACATTCAAGAAGGGGGCGATTTAACGATTGAGGGATTAGAGCGAATGACACCACTTTCGAAACACAAATTAGCTGTACATAAAAAATATAAAGATGAAATTAAAGGAAAAAGTATTTGATGAGGAAGCCGTGCTTCATACGTTGAAACATTACTTACCAGCGCAGGCAACATTAAAGGATTTTGTACATCACAATTCTCTTCATTCTTTTCAAGATAAAGAGTTTTTTGACGGTATATTTAGTGCATCTAAAATTTTTGGGTTTCATGTAACTTTCAATATCAATAATTATCGAAAACTACATCAACAGGGTAGAATAAAAAAAGAAATTATTGAACAGGTAATTGAACGAAGTAAGGGAAAGGAGAATGTTGAGTTGTACATGAAAAAGATGCTTGATTCCTCCTATAAACATATATACGATCCAAGAGTTGGACAATTACGTAAGGAATGGAAACTTCAATACAAAATTGATCTTGATAATATTGTTCAACCATTATTGTTTAGAATCCTTGCCAGTTTTTTAGACCAAGGAATAGCGATTTGGCATTTTCCATTTGAAGAAAAAGGTTTGATTAATGCAATTCGCACTTTGGAAGAAAATAGTTTTAGTAGTTTTTTTAATTCTAAAAGGGCTAAAGCTCTTCTGTTTTCCGGTGACTTATCAATTGAGAAATTATTAAAAATAGTTGTTGGAGATCCAGCTTATTATTCAAACTATTTGTTTGACCAGCAATATTCTCACAAAGGATGGAGCGGAATGATGAGCGTCATTGAAGATAATCCTGACACCATATTTTACAAGAAAAATGTTAAATATAAGGATTTAATACTGCTTGAACTTTTATTAGAAATTGATGCCCTAGATAATGTATTGAGTAACAAATGGCAGCCGATAGCTCATGGTTTCACTGAAGTTCCAGAGGATTATTTATCACCAGTGAAACATGGTGAGCTGCAAGAGATTTTGCAGTTATGGCAAGAATCCTTTGAGTGGGATTACTACGATGATGTTCTTGCAGGGGTTGATTATTTGGCAAAAAACCGAAAGAAGACTAATGAAAGCGAGGTGAGTTTTCAAGCGATGTTTTGCGTAGACGATAGAGAATGTTCCTATCGAAGGCACTTAGAAAGTGTGGATAAAAAGTGTGCTACATTAGGAGCTCCTGGGTATTATGGGGCAGCCATTTATTTTCAGCCATTTGGAGGTAAGTTTTATGACAAGAATGCCCCTGTGGCATTAATACCAAAGCACCTTATCAAGGAAGTTGAGATGAAACAAACAAGGAAACATGAGGTCTTTCATAATAAAAAAACACATTCACTCTTGCAGGGACTTATTTCAACTTTTTCAATTGGATTATTGGCAGGGCTTAAAATGACATTAGATTTGGCTCGCCCTAAAATGCAGGCGGATATTTCTAACGCTTTTTCTCATATGGATATTAATGGTACGCTTCTCATTGAGAATAAGGATTCAAATGACATTGAAAATGGATTGCAAATAGGGTATCAAATACCCGAAATGGTTGATATTGTTGATTCATTGTTAAAAGGTATTGGTTTAACTAAAAAGTTTGCTTCCATTGTATATGTTGTTGCTCATGGCAGCAGTAGTGCCAATAACCCTCACCATGGAGCTCATGATTGTGGGGCTTGTAGCGGTAGACCTGGTGCCGTGAATGCTAGAGTTTTCGCATTTATGGCAAACCACGCTGGCGTAAGAGAATCTTTAAGAAAAAGAGGGTTAGATATTCCGGATTCAACTCAATTTTTAGCTGCTATGCATGATACAGCAAGTGATGAAGTAGTATTTTATGATGAAGAACTACTTACGGATGTAAATAAAAAATCACATGGGACGCACAAAATAAATTTCGAAAAGGCATTGGACTTAAATGCTAAGGAAAGAGCACGAAGATTTGCTTCTATTAACATCAATAAAGGCCTTAAACACATAAGAAACGAAATCAAAAAACGATCAGTTTCCTATTTCGAACCAAGACCAGAATTAGGACATGGTACTAACGCACTTTGTCATATTGGATCGCGAGAAAAGATAAAAGGTTTGTTCCTAGATAGACGAGCCTTCTTGCAATCGTATGACTATAAGCAAGACCCTGAAGGAAAAGTACTTGAACAAGTGCTTGGCCCATTACCAGGTGTCTGTGGAGGTATTAATTTGGAGTATTATTTCTCGCGAATGGACATAGAAAAGATGGGGGCTGGCACCAAACTTCCGCACAATGTCACTGGATTAATAGGTGTAACTAATAGTAGTGATGGAGATTTACGAACTGGACTCCCTCTTCAAATGATTGAAAATCATGATCCTGTTAGGTTATTAATGATGATTGAACACAAGCCTGAAATTATTTTAAGGATAATTAAGTCATCTCAAAAAATCTATGATTGGTTTGATAAAGGGTGGATCCATTTAGTGGCTATATCCCCTGAAGACAATAATCTTTATTTATTCTGCAAAGGAGAATTTCAACTGTACACCCCATTAAAAGAAGTGTTACAATCGGACAATATAAATAAGACAATCGAAGAAGGTGAGGAAATGAAAACCAATCATATTCTTGATGCAACGTTGGAAAATATTCCTACTCACATTTACCCAAATTAAAAAAAAGAAAATGATTCTACTATTATACGCCCTAATACTAACACCAGCTTTAGCTTTGGTAATTAGTTATTTGTTTTCAAACGAAAATGAAAAAGGAATATTTACTACATCAGTTGTAAGTGTTGCCATTAATTATATATTATTGCTCGTCATTTCTATAATTTGGATTAGGGGTGATTTCGCCTCCATATTTTACGAAGGGCCAATCCTATTTCATACTGGAAAAGCAGATTTTACCGTTAGCTTTTTGATTGATGGGTATAGCTTAATCTATTTGCTAACGGCAACATTTTTAACTGGAATTATTGTGATTTTCAGCAAAAATTATATCCATAGAGAAAAAGGGTATAAGCGTTTCTTTAACAATATTAAATTCTTCTATATTGGATTATTATTGGTATTGCTAGCAGGTAATTTAGAGACTATTTTTTTAGGCTGGGAAATACTTGGAGTGACTTCGTTTTTTCTGATTGGATTTTATAGAGAGCGCTATCTTCCCGTAAAAAATGCGTTAAAAGTGGTGTCCTTGTACAGAGTTGCTGATGTTGCAATTCTTCTTGGTATATGGCTGAGTCATCATTATTTTGGTTATAGTATTAATTTTAAAGATTTAGATGGACTACACAGCCCACATGATCATATTGTTAATGAATCCATCTATCTTTATTTAATTCCAGGACTATTTCTATTGGCGGCAATGGTTAAGTCAGCTCAGTTTCCTTTTTCGTCATGGTTGCCTAGAGCTATGGAAGGTCCAACAACGTCTAGCTCCATTTTTTATGGCTCGTTATCTGCGCATATTGGCGTATTTCTTTTAATTAGAACATCTCCTTTTTGGGAGGGAAACTATTGGTTTCATTTCATTATTGGAGGTACCGGATTGTTAACAATGATATTGGCCTCATCTACTGCTAAAGTACAGTCTACCATAAAAACACAAATAGCATATTCTTCATTGGCTCAAATCGGAATTATGTTTATAGAAGTTTCACTTGGGTGGTATTGGTTGGCAATGATTCATTTTGTGGGCAATGCCATGCTTCGATCCCATCAGTTACTTATTTCACCATCCATTTTGAGCTACAAAATTCACGATCAATTTTTTCATTTTGATCAACCTGCTCAGCAAGGTCATAAGACCTTTGTACAGAAATTGAAGTTGACCTTATATACATTAAGTATCAAAGAGTTTAATCTCGATACTTTTATGTGCAATTACTTATGGAAACCATTAAAAAAGGTTGGACGAGTAATTGACTTTTTACCCTCAAAGGTTACTTTTGGTATTTTCGTCCCACTATATTTAGTTGGACTATATACAGTTTATAATAAGGAAGTTATTCCTAGCAATATTGAAAGCTACCTGCCTGCTGTTTTTGCCCTAATTAGTTTTATGTTAGTCCTTAAAGCATTTGTTAAGCGCAAATCTGGACTCAACGCTTGGTTATTGATAATATTGAATCAATTATTTCTATCCTTATCATTTGGGTTTAACGAAACATTCGATTTTTACCAAGTACATCTCTTTTTAAGTGGAATTATTATTTCAGGTATTGTTGGTCTTTTTGTGATTTACAGACTTAGGAAAGGGGGAGCAAGTACCGATCTCAATCAATTTCATGGCCATGTGTACGAATACCCTAGGCTTGCTTTTGTTTTTATAATTGCTTGTTTAGGAATATCTGGATTCCCTATTACACCTACATTTATTGGAGAGGATTTAATGCTGGGGCATATTCATGAAAATCAATTTGCCCTTTTAGGTTTCCTAATACTTAGTTTAATACTAGATGGCTTAGTTGTTTACCGAATTTATTCACGATTGTTTTTGGGACAACACAAAAGTGATTATCACGATTTTGCATATCGTTCTTCATAGGAAGGTAATTAACAAACGTAAAAAAACAATATGTTCAAATTAAATATACTGGTAGTACTTTTTTTACTTCTAAACAGTGTAGAGATTTATGCCCAAGAAAAAGAAACTGTAACCAACTCAAACGGTTGGTACATGTATTCGGGTAATCATAGGCTTATAAATAAATGGAGTTTACACACTTTGGTTCATGTTAGAAGGTCAAACATAATTACCGAATGGCAGCAAAGTTTAAACCGGATTGGAGTAAATTATCATTTTAATGAAAGTGTTATAGGAGCCATTGGGTACGACTATGTGTTAACATTCCCCTATGAATCAGCCTCACTTGCAGAAAAAGCTCAAACACACGCTTTGTGGGAAACAATGACTCTTAAACATGAGATTGGGAAAGTGAGTTTTTCTCATCGTTATCGGCTTGAACAACTGTGGAGTACCAAAGTATCCGAAATCAATTATACTTATTCAAATCGGTTTAGATATAGGGTTTCAGGATTAATC
>Ga0256840_1002792_pt1 | contig 14972 bp, 10 predicted proteins | sample 355202metaG_FD_185969 | JGI IMG/M metagenome (GOLD analysis project Ga0256840, IMG submission 185969) | Hydrothermal vent microbial communities from Mid Atlantic Ridge, Atlantic Ocean - 355-202 | ecosystem: Environmental > Aquatic > Marine > Hydrothermal vents | place: Atlantic Ocean: Mid...
ATAAAATACCTTATGATAAAGAAAATCCCCCGCTACAAAATATTTCCTATGATAAACAAAAAGAAAAACTCGTAGAACTACTGGATGAGTCAGTAAGAAAAAGACTGGTGTCTGATGTTCCGTTGGGTACATTTTTGAGTGGGGGAATTGACTCGTCTGTAATTACTGCCTTGGCATCAAAGCATGTTGATAAGCTCAATACGTTTTCCATCGGTTATAAAGATGAAAAATTCTTTGATGAAACAAAGTATGCCAATATAGTTGCCAAAAAATTCAATACCAATCATACCGTCTTTTCCTTATCCAACCGTGACTTATACGAACACCTGTATGATGTGCTTGACTATTTCGATGAGCCATTTGCAGATTCATCCGCTATTGCGGTATATATATTGAGTAAGGAAACAAAGAAAAATGTGACCGTAGCGCTCTCTGGTGATGGTGCCGACGAGATGTTCTCAGGGTATAACAAACATGCAGCAGCATTAAAAGCAATCAATGGAGGACGTTCGGCTTCGTTAGTAAAACAACTATTGCCTTTGTGGAAAATGCTCCCAAAATCTAGAAACAGCACTTTGGGCAATAAAGTACGACAGTTGCAAAGATTTGCGGAAGGCATGCAGCTTACTGACCAAGAACGATATTGGAAGTGGGCTTCGTTAGCTTCTAACAATCAAGCGGAGGCAATTCTTAGTGCTACTTCCAGGAATTTAGTGGAAGAAGAAGCCTTTAAATCTAGAAAACAGCAAATCCTAAAACACATAAAAGGGACTTCAAATATCTCAGATTTACTATATACCGACATGCAATTGGTGCTCACCAACGACATGCTTACCAAGGTTGATATGATGTCTATGGCAAATAGTTTGGAGGTAAGGGTGCCGTTTTTGGATCATCATTTGGTGGCGTTTGCCTTCCAGCTTCCTGACGATTCGAAGATTAATAAGCAAATGAAAAAGCGAATTTTGCAAGATGCTTTTAGGGATGTTTTGCCAAAGGAACTGTATAAACGCCCCAAACATGGGTTCGAAGTACCACTGCTAAAATGGTTTAGAGGTGACTTGAAATCATTGATTGAGAATGATTTATTGGAACAAAAATTTATCACAGCACAAGGGATTTTTAATTATCAAGGTATCAAAAAACTAAAGCAACAGTTATTTTCTTCGAATCCTGAAGATGTTCATGCCCGTATTTGGGGATTGATTGTTTTTCAGTGGTGGTGGAAAAAATATTTTGTATAAACGCTTTATCCCGAATTATTCACCGTTTTAACAAAATTCCTTTGTAACTCACTTACTATCAACTAATTATCCTGTACTTTGCTGAAAATCAAATACCCCAAATTTGGGATGCTTGCGATTATCTTGGCGTGTCTGCTTTCAATGCGGCATTTAATAATTAAAATGGTATAAGTTAAGAAAAGCTATATGGACATTAGGCGTGGTATTCATTTTCTCAAAGGCTTTATTAGTAGTTTACTTTGAACAGTTTTTCAACAATTCCTGTGGTGGATAATGAAACGAGATAGACCTGATTGTCTTCGATCCATATACCATCGGTACCTGCATATTGCCAATTGTAATCATCTTCTATTTCATTAAGTAATACTATTGTAGTTTTGCTTACGGCCAAAGTCATTAACCCATTTGGTGATTTTGGTTGCACTATAATTTGTTTATCACCATCGACTTTTACAATGGATTGAGACTCTCTTACTATTTCGGGCAAGTCCAAATTTGAAGTAATAACTTCTCCAGTGTTGTCAAGCAAAATTCCAAAACCACCTCCCCCTTGATATACACCCAGCACCAAGTAACTATCTATATGCGGCAAATATGTTACCGAATAAGTATAGTATTTCACGTTGCTCATGAGGGTGAAGTCTTCTTTTATGAAGATTCCGGTCTCAGGATTTATAAGGCTTATTTTTAAATCCACATATTCTTTATCATCTATGAATTGTTGCCAGACTAGTAATGCGGTACTTTCAGATCCTGCAAGCACTGCCCACCAATCCCTCGTGGCATTTCCTACTGCTATGTCTTTTCTCTTTTCAACTGTACCATCTGAACTAAAGATAGCAAGGTGTACATCGTCACCGGATCCCAGATCATCAACACCTCCTCCGTCAATCCATCCTTCAGAGTAAATAGCCACGAATCTATTTCCTACCGCCGTAACGTGACCTGAATGCCCACCATCAAGAATATTGACAGGATAGGGTTTGATATTGTTAAAATTTTCATCATAAATACCATACCTCTGGGCTAGTACATTTTCTGCAGCATAACCATCTTCCATGGTAATCATAATGTGGCCATCTTTTGTAATTGCTGAACTGGCTGGTTCTTGTGCTTCAGGATTAGAAATTATTTTTGTAGGATTTATAAAGGGAGATTGCGGATTAATATAGGAGTAATAAATATCATGCTCCCAAGTATTGCTGTTGGTTGTATTTAAAGGAGCTCCGGAACTGGCCCATATAAGCGCATAGTTTCCATTTGACAGTGGCAAGAAATCAATACCATGTTGGTAGGCGCGTTGATCGCCACCTGTAGTAGGGCTCTCATCTATTGGCTTATTTGGGGTATTTTTTGGTTTGTAATCTATGTTGTTGTCTTGGCATCCGGTATTAAGATACAGTCCCATTAATAAAATTCCTACGATCGTTGTATGTTTCATAAGTATGGTTTTTTGATAAGAGTGATTCTGGAATACTTGTACCAACTGGTAAAAAAAAGAAGAGGATGCCCAAGGTATGAACTTCTCTTCTTTTACATTATTCTACTACTCACTCAAATGCATTAAATGTTTTTTCTACTAACTCGGTTGTGGATAAAGAAACCATATACACTTCATCATTATTTTTCCAAATGCCGTCAGTACCTGCGTATTTCCATTTGTAACTCCCATTGACTTCATTAATCAGGGAGATTTCATTTCGACCAACGTAAAGTGTCATCATTCCCTTCGGACTTCTAGCTTGGGCAATCATTTGCCCGTTTGACCCTTCAGGTCTTACCACAGACTGAGATTCTCTAGCTATTTCTGGCAGGTCATAATTTCCTGCCTTAATATTGCCGTATTTATCTAATAATATACCAAATCCACCCCCGTCATGATAAACCCCCATCACTAGAAATCTGTCAATTTTTGGTAAGTAAACAACGCTATAAGTATAATACTTGACCCAATGTTGAAGGGTTATTCTTTTTTTATAGAATTTTCCTGTGTAAGGATTTAAAACGCTCATCATTAAATCCACATGTTCATCCCCATCAACATATCGTTGCCATATTAGCATTGCTGTTTTATTAGAGCCAGCAATAATAGGCCACCAGTCTTCATTAGCATCTGTGGCGACTGGTTTATACATTAGGAGCCTTCCATACTGATTATATACTTTGAGATGCACATCTTCGCCAGTGCCTAATCCATTAAATCCTTTACCATCATTCCACCCTTCGGAATAAAAGACAACAAATCTATTTCGAACGGCGGTAACATGCCCTGAATGACCTCCGTCAAATACATCATTTGGGTATGATTTGACGGCCTGGGTCAGGTCTTCATTATAGACGCCATAACGTTGCGCCAATATGTTTTCAGCATCATTACCATCTTCAAAACTAATCATAATATTGCCATTTTGTGCCATCGCTGCACTGGATGGTTCCTGAGCTTCTGGTGCATTGATTAATAACTGAGGTTCGATATTGGGAGAAGATGGGGTTATGTATGAAAAGTATATATCATGTTCCCATTCATCATTACCTACCACATTTATTGGGTCTTGTGAACTAGCCCAAACCATCACATAGTCTCCATCGGCTTGTTTTAGAAAATCTATACCATGTTGTAACCTTCTTTCCTCTTCTTGCTGATTGGCATTTACCGAGATTGTTTGTTTTTCCGTCGCAATGACTTGCTCTGGTTCCATATCAATGGTTTTCTGACATCCTGTTAACGTCAAGATTCCTAACAAAATAATAACTAAATAGTTTTTCATGGTGTTTTAATTTTAATGCTAAATAAGTCTATTTGAATTATACCATTTTTATTTTAAAATGGTATTGTGGGTGAGTTATATAAACAAGACCCACCCATTAATTATTTACTTCTCAGCATTGTAAAGTGTTGTAATTTCGGCTTGTGTTAAGACGATATCAAATACTCGAATATCATCAAGCATTCCTTTGTAAGTACTACTTTTGTCGTCTTCATATATTGCCCAGTCTGTTCCAGTACTTGTGGTGCTGCATACATAGCCGAAGGCTAGATTTGCATTGATACCATCAATGGTATCATCAAATTCAATTCCTTTTGTACCTAAATCATATTCTGCAATCATAGTTCCATCAATATATATTCTTCTAAAACCATCATTACCCATGGTTATCACAAGCTGTGTCCAAATATCATCTCGAGTGGGTGCAGGGATAGCACTTTCTTCACCCCATTGTACATCAGCGGTGCCATCACCGTTGTCGTTTCTAGTGGTAAAGCTGACATTTTCAAACCTAGAAAGGACTTCGAAGTAGTAACCATTCTCAACTCCTGTTCCAAATAAATATCTAGTAGAACTATAATCTGAAGTATCAATTTTTACCCACATGGATATGGTCAAGTCTTTATTTATTAGGTTATCGTTGGCTTCAATTTCCAAGATATCACCATCGCCATTAAAGCTTCCTGCCGCATTGGATTCACCATGCCTATCCACGTCATAGCTTAACTTTTCGACGACAGTTGATTGCATTCCCATATAATCATTCGTATTTCCATTAAACCTCCAAAAAGCAACTTGGTGGTCGACCTGCGGTGGTGTTACAGGCGTACTGCCGGTTATAAAAGTCAGTGTTTTTCCATCAAAGACTCCTCCTTCTGATGATGTGAGTGTATTGGCTAATGTCAAGGTGTATTCTGTTTTTTCCGTTAATTCAACATCTGGAGTAATTGTTATTGTATTATTGGAGGTTGCAATACTTGATGGAATATCACTACTCCCAGCGCTTAATGTAACACTGGTAGCATTCACGGTCGCTTCATTCAGGTTAGATGAAAAGGTGATATTAATTTCAGTTTTAGTCGAGATATCCGTAGCCGCTACTGTGCCATTTAAATCGACATTCCCGGCTTTGATGCTTTCTATCGTCAGTGGATCCGTATTGCTAGCACCTTCTACTTTGAAATTGATTGTTTTTTGGGAAAAATCACCACCTTCAAATGATTTAATTTGACTGGTTATGTTTAATACATAAGCTCTTCCATCTTTTAGTTTTTCTTTAGGAGTAATTGTAATTTTTGAACCAACAGCGCTCAACGTTACTTCTGCTTGTTCACTTCCTTCGGTAAGGGTGATACTGGAAGCAGTAACCGTTGTGATATCAAGATTTGCAGAAAACACGGCTACAATGGAGGAGTTGTTCGGGACATTCTCTGCGGTACCATTTATTAAATCTATATTTCCGGCGGTTAAACTAGAAAGCGTTAAATTTTTAATAGGATCAGGTTCATCTTTTTTACAACTTGTTAAGTTTATGATGATAATGCTTATTATTAAGGTAATAATGATAAAGGGTGATTTTCTTAAATTCATAATGGTATTAGTTGAGTTAAACTTTATTAAATTTTAAAAAAGGGTATCAATTTTATTATCTCCTATTTAGAAGGAGGTATTTTTAAAGATTTATTTTATGATTTTTACTATTATTTATTCATAAACGTCATGGTTTGAGTATTTAAGTTATTTATTTTTTTATGTTGTATTTTAAAGGTTGCCTTTACTTCTTAAGTTTTCTATGCCAAAAGGCTGTTTCATTAGTCTCCTATTTATTGGATGGAATAATTTCATTGCTTTGATACTTGATTGTTAATATCCCGGGTTTTGTTTGATGACACCATCGGTTCTAGTAATATCTACTTGAGGAATTGGCATCAAGTAGTGCTTTGAATCATCAAAAGCAGCTCCTTTAGGTGTATTGTACCTTGCGGCAAAACTTTTTAAGACTTTGCCGGCACGTTTTGTTCTGACCAAATCATAGTACCTATTCCATTCAAAAGCTAGCTCTAATCTTCGTTCTTTCAGAATGGCATCTCTAATTTCACTTTGACCAGAGACGGCAATGTCAGCAGGTATTGAGGAGGTAGGGGAAGTAGAATTTCGTGCACGTTCTCTGATGCTATTTAGTTGTTGCAATGCTTCCGATGCTTTACCATTTTCATTTAATGCTTCAGCATACATTAATATAATGTCAGCGTACCTTAATATCGGAAAGCTTTTTTGCATATAATGGTCAATATCACCAAAAGAACTGCGTTTTGATTTTGTTTCGTACCATTTTTTCCCAGCATAACCATCACCGTCAACGCCATATGCAGGAACATTAGGATCTAAGACTAATATATCTTCGCTGTCATAAAAATCACCGTCTTTGGCAATGGTGAATTCTCTCCTTGGGTCACCGTCATCATAAGCATCGTATAAATCTTGCGTTGGATTGTCAAATCCCCAACCTGTATCGTCGTCTCCTCTGATGCCCGTCATTACTGCAAGTAAGGAAACGGTAGAGGAAATGGCATATCCTCCTAGAGGGTGTGATTTTATCTCAAATATAAATTCCGGATTGCCAGCATAGTTATCAAAACTAAAATTGTCATTAAAGTTTGAGTTGAGCTGATATACATTTCCATCAATAACTTCCTTTGCATATTTTTCAACTTCTGTAAATTTTCCGAAATAAATAAACCTTAGCAAGTAAACCAATGGCGGCATACTTTGTCAGACGCCCATGATCTTCAGAGGCATAGGTTTCGGGCAGAATATTTGATATGTCAAGTAATTCCTTTTCAATAAAATCATATACTTCATTTTTATCATTTCTTGGGATAGCCAATTCTTTTGGTGTTAGCGGTTTGCGGATTAAGGGTACATCACCAAACAACCGTACCAGCTCAAAATAACTAAATGCTCGCAATCCCCTGGCTTCAGCAACAAGTCTATTCCTTTTTGTCTCATCCATCTTAATCTCAGGTATTTTTTGGATAGCTACATTGGCTTCATAAATTAGATTATAACTATCCACCCACATTCCTGTTACTGCCTCATTTAAAGGATCAATATTAAAAGCTAAAAGATCATACCATGGTTGAAAATCAGCATTATTTTCTCCACCTTTCCAAGCATCATCTGACATTATATCACCAAATGCCATGCGATTTCCAACATTCTTTAATTGTCCATACAAGCTGTTCACTGCTTTGGTAGCTCCTGTTTCAGTTGTGTAGAAACTATCAATAGTTTCTACACCTAGAATTTCTTCATCTAAGAAAGTATCACGACAACCAAGTAAGGTGAACATCAACATAAGCAGTTTAAGATATTTATTAGTTTTCATAATTAATGTTTTCATAATGATTTAAAAAGTTGCATTTATGCCTAATGAATAAGTAGTTGCCTTAGGATAGACTGTGTAATCGACTCCCGTACTTAACGGAGAATAGCTTGCTAATTCTGGATCTATTCCTGTATATTTTGTCCAGGTAAATAGGTTTTGAGCGGCAACAAAGATTCTTAACCCATCCATATTTATTTTTTCTAATTTTTTCTTGGGTAGGTTATAGCCTAGTTGTAGATTTTTAAGTCTTAAATAAGAACCATCTTCTACATAAAGGGTAGAGACGCGAGAATTTTGGTTAAGATCATTGGCAACGATTCTAGGATGGGTGGTTGAGCTCCCTTCTCCATGCCAAGCTTTTTTTAGTACATCGGCTTGTAGGTTCTTAACACCATCTCCGTAATTGGTAAATACTTTAACACCATTAAATACTTCATTGCCATAAACTCCTTGAAAAAATGCAGATATATCAAAGTTTTTATAGTTAATCCCCAAGTTAAATGAATAGGTCAAATCGGGAATAGGACTCCCAATAAATGCTTTATCATCACTATCTATTTTTCCATCATTATTCAAATCTCTAAACCTAACATCTCCTGGCTCGGCAATTGGCTGAATTAAAACCCCATTTTTACTGTGTGCATTTATTTCAGCATTGTTTTGGAAAATCCCATCCGCTACATAGCCATAAAATTGCCCGATTGAACTGCCTACTTCCGAACGAGTAACATCATCTAGTCCATTATATGAACCATCAGATATGAAATCGCCGCGTCCTATGCTAATTATTTCATTTTTCAATGTTGCCATCGTCAGGCTGGTGTTATACGAAAGATTACCGACTTTATTTTTAAAATTAAGCATCATCTCAAATCCGCTGTTTTTTATTTCGCCCGCATTAGACCAAGGAACACTTTGGAATCCACTGATGGTTGGGATAGGTTCTATCAGTAATAAGTCTGTTGTTTTTTTTATAAAATAATCTGCTGTAAGGCTAAGTTTATTGTCAAAAAAATAGGCGTCAATACCAAAGTTTTTTTGAACGGATGTTTCCCAAGTGAGCGATTTATTTCCTGGAGAAATTGGTGCAATACCAATATTGATGCCTGGGGTTTCTCCAAAAGCATAATTATTTCCCCACCACCAATAGTCAAAGCCACCTACGGTTGAAAGTGTAGAGCCACTTGGGATGGAAGCATTTCCAATTTTTCCCCAACCAACCCTGACCTTGATAGAGGTAAGCCAATCAGTTGCAACGCCTTCCATAAAGTCTTCTTTGGTAATGTTCCACCCTACAGAAAATGCAGGAAATGTGCCCCATCTGTTTTCTTTAGAAAATTTTGAAGACCCATCTGCCCTGATACTTGCCGAAAGCATATATTTATTTTTATAGCTGTAATTTACCCTACCAAAATAGGAGAGTAGCGAAGAAAAAGATTCTCCTCCATATGAAGTAGACACTCCGTCAGCTGCAGAAAGATACCTGAATTTAAAATCATTGCTGGTGATGTTTCTTCTATTCACCCCATAAAAAATATCATTATTTTTTTCAGCAACCATGCCTACAATTGTCGAGATTTTACTTTCCCCTAATTCTTTGCTGTAGGCAATAGTGTTGGTCCAAACATAGTTGTTGGTTGCTGAGTTATCTTTTGAAATTGACCCTATTTCATCCGAGTCATTTAATTTAATAAAAAATAATGGATTAAACCCTGTATCTTCATTTCGTCTGATATCAAGACCTATATCAGATTTGAGTTTTAATCCTTTTGCAGCCTCTATTTCAATAAAGGCATTTCCAAATACCCTGAGACCTTTATTCGTATTATTTTGTCGCATCAGATGTCCCAATGGATTCCAGTTATCAGTAAGTGTCGCGCCAAATTGGCTGAACGCATTACCCTTAATATCTCCAAAAGTGGGATCAGTGTCATAGTTTCTTTTGTACCTAGCAGGGGTAATTGGATCAACAATCATAGCTTCATACACGATGCCCCTAGGTATATCACGGTCTGGTATATAATTTGACTTTCTATTAGAAAAATTGATATTAGATCCGATTTTAATGGATTCACTTAGTTTTACATTTTGATTAATTCTAAATACCAAACGTTGGTAATCGGAATTTTTTATTAATCCGGTATGGTTAAAATAGTTGATACTTGAATAGAAGTTATAGCTCTCTTTTCCTCCTGATACAGATACAGTATAATCTTCCATGTCACCTGAGCGCATGATTTCATCAAACCAATTTGTCCCATCGCCTAAATATGACATCTCTACCTCAGAAAAAAGGGGTTGACCACCGGAATTTACAAGTGCAGTGTTTCTTGCAATGGCATAATTTTTAGCGTTGTTCATTTCAATGAGGTGGGAGGGTTTTTGAACACCCACCTTCCCATTGAACTCAATTTTTATTTTGCCGAGTTTCCCTGATTTTGTAGTAATAAGTACTACACCATTAGCGGCTCGTGAACCGTATATGGCAGTTGCCGAGGCATCTTTTAATATTTCAATTGATGCTACATCGTTTGGATTAATATCTTCAATTCGATCAACTGGAAATCCATCTACTACATAAAGTACATCTTGACCACTATTGATTGTTCCAGTACCACGGATATTAATTACTAAACCGGCGCCTGGCTCACCACTAACCGCTGTCACATTTACACCTGCAGCCCTCCCTTGAAGTGCTTCGCCAATTGTTCTTACTGATGCCTTTGAAATTTCTTCACTTTTTACTGATGATATTGCGCTTATTAGCTCACTCTTTTTAACGGTGCCATAACTGACCACTACTACATCATCTAATTGTGTAATATCAGGGAATAGTATCATATTTATAATGTTTTGATTTGTCACCTGCACTTCTTCACTAACAAATCCTACAAAAGTAAAAACCAAAGTGGCATTTTCAGGAACGGAGATTTGATAACTACCATTGATGTCGGTCACTACACCTGTGGTGGTACCTTTGATAATAATATTAACGCCAGGTAAACCACTTCCGTCAATATCAGTCACTTTTCCTGTTACGTTTTTTTTAAACTCCTCAGTCACTCTTTGATTTTTGCTAGTCTTCAAAGAAATTTTATCAACAATGATGGTTTGATTGATGCGCTTAAATTTTAAGTTTGCCTTTTTTGATATTTTAATAAGTAAATTATAAAGAGAAATAGGCGTGCTATTTGTAGAAATCTGAATGGTATTATCTAATGAACTTGAACTATAAAAAAATCGTAACCCGGTTTTTTGTTCTATAAATGAAAATGTTTCTTCCAAACTTGCTTCTTCTAGTGCCGTGGTCAGATAGATGTTTTTTAAATCTAATACCTGACTACTACCATTTGAGGCAAACAAAACAGAAAAACTGATGCATTGTATTATTGTAATGTAAAACAGTTGCTTGGTCATTTTTAGGATTTGTTGGTATACTTTTAATTTCATATTTTTGGATGTTCCAGATGAATTTTTGTTTATCAATTACATGTAGCGCTCTGTCATCCGAATCTTCGAAAATCTAAAAACGACAAAATGCTTGACTAGCAACATTGTTGCTGACATTTTTTAACCTATGTTTATTTTAATTATTATCACTCTAATTTATATAGACATTATTTTGTTTGACTTTATATTCATATTTTACTTTGTATTGTATGATTTTTAAGACATTTTCAAGGCTTTCATTTTTAAAGCTACCAGTATAAACCCCTGTCATATTTATTTGAGAGGCATCATTTATTTCAATATTTACCCCATACCACCTCTCTAACAAAACAAATACTTCTGATAAAGGAGTGTCCTTGAAGTATAATACCCCTGCTGTCCATCCAAATATTTCTTCTTCATTGAAATCTGCTTTTTTCAGCTTAACTTCAGCTTTATTAAAAACACCCATTTCATTCGGTAGTAATATCACTTTATCTGAATCATTACTGGGTGATTTTTTTTTAAAAATTACTTTTCCTGTGGCTACCGCAACTGATATTTGCTTATCTCCTTCGTAGGCTGAAATATTAAACGAAGTACCTAGTACGGTTGTAACCATATCTTCAGTGTGCACTATAAATGGTTGCCTGGGATTGTGTTCAATGCTAAAAAAAGCTTCACCCGTTAAAAATACCACTCTTTTTCCATTCTCAAAATTCAGAGGATACCGTAGTTTGCTTTCTGCATTTAATGTGACTGTAGATCCATCATTTAAATTGATAATCAATTTTTGTCCCTTTGCAGCTACTTTTTCTATGTAATCTGACTGGGCTTTGATCTGCGTCAACTTTAGATTAGTGTCACCATATTTCAGATAAAGAATACTGATAATTAATAAAATGCTCACCGATGCTGCGATTTTATAAAAGAGGCGTGAACTGCTTTTGTTTAGTGCTCTCTGGCTAACTCCTTTAGTTAATGGCAGGCTACCTTTTAATCTTTCCAACTGATTTTGGTATTCTAAATCAGTTAACTGTTTTCCTTCGACATATAAAGATCTCAATATATAGCTGCTTTGATCTGTTTCTTTTTTTTTGTGCGGATGTTTTTTTATCCAATCAATCCAAAATTTCATATCTTCCGAATCTTTTTTATATACAAATGATTGAAATGATGGATCATTCACAAAATCACTGACGTCGTAAAGTTCATGTTTCATTGCAGAACAATTAATTGATGTTTATAGTTATAAGAGGGATGGTGAAGAGAAATTTCCCTATTATTTTAAAAATTATTTTACTTAATTATAATTTTGGAGATTACATAACTCATAATTTATACCATTTTAATGTTACAATTGTATAAATGCCTAGTTTACTTTTTATTGGGGAAAATCAGCAATGTTCATAATTTCATTGACATTTTTTAGTCTTGATTCAGTCCAAGTACCATATTCAAAAAATGAAAGGTTTGTGATTTTCGGATATTTTATTTTTATATTATCAAAGATATTCTGATATATGCTGACTCCCCAGTCCGGATCAAACACAGGAATCATTTCTTTATTGCCAAGGTGACTATTGGTGGAGGACAATATTCCTCCTTCTCTGTAAATCCAATCAACCGAAAACCCCCAATCATCATAATAGGCCATGGGACTAACAAAATCTATATACTGCATGTATTTCTTAGGATCTTGTGCTACTTCTTCAAATTCAGGCGTAAGAACATAAAGACCTAAAACCATTTCAGGCTTGATGTCGTTTATAGCATCACTTACTTTTTTCACGTACAAAGAAATTCCCGTTGATCGCCAATCATTCCATTCACTTCTTTTTGCATTGTCCGAAGCAAAGTTAATTGTGATTGGATCATATCCGAAAATATTTTTATAAGTGTTGCGTGTATAATCACTGACATCCATATTATAGTTGTCAAACCTAATCCAATCTAAAACAACAGCATCAATATCATAATTTTCAACTATTTCAGCGATGATAGATAACTCATAGTCCTGAACATCGGGATGAAGTGGGTTGACAAAATACTCATTTCCGTTGCCCCCTATGGGAACAACCTGACCATTTTCATAAGCCATCATTTGCCAATTAGCATTTTTGTTTACAGCTGCCTGGTCATGAAATTGAGGAATCCACGCTTTAATTTGAATGCCAACCGCATGTGCTTTAGGTATGATGTCTGCAAGCACGTCAAATGATTGATAGCCTGTAGCAATTGGTGCTATTTGACTATTATAAAATACCTCACCTGATTTAAGTCCAGTATCTTCATCTTGTTTTACCGCAACGCTTATAACGGAGATGTTATTTTCTTTTGCGAGTGTAACGAAGTTTGAAATATCGCTTGGAGAAGAAAAATTAGTGTTAGCTCTAACAATTACCTCTGCACCAGAGGTGGCTATTACGGAGATGCTAAATGATTTTAAAGAAGCAGTTTTTTTTCCATCAGATACTTCTATGATGATGCCGGTTGAAATGCCGATATCGTCTTGTTGTGGTATACCTGTAAGTGTACCTGTTTGTATATCAAAACTCGCCCAGCCAGGTTTGTTAATGATACTAAAAATTAATTCGTCACCATCTGCGTCTGAGGCTTCAGGAGTGAAATAATAGTTCACCCCTTTCTTTGCAATTAAAGGCACAGTTCCTGAAATTATGGGAGCAATATTGTTTACTACTTCCATATCGGTTTTACAAGAGAATAATGTCAATGCTCCAATAAATACAAGAACCATTATAACTATTGGAGTTTTAAGCAATTGATAGGTCATTATTTTTAGTATTAATTTTTATTTGATTCAATTTAGTATTACAACAAGTAGCTAATCCTGAAGTCTTATTTATTAGAGGGAGGGGAAATCCAAATTACCCTAATTTTTTGCATTTTTTTTCAGAGTATCATCGTAAATAAATACATCGGGTAGCTGTATTTTAAAATAAATGTGTGCTTTCCAAAAAATGTAAAATTGCTAGCGAAATCATTATTTCTCTTAGCGATTTTATTGCTTCATGAGATAGGTTGTAAACTGTTTTGGGTTTTAAAGCAGTAATTTTTGCAATTTCTTTATAGTCAAACCCCTCATAAAACCGTAGCTGGATAATCTGTTGTTGCCGAGGGCTTAGAAGAGTTAAGGCTTGACTAAGTGATTTTTTTTGTGCATTCAACGCTTCTTCAGATAGCAAGCTGTTCTCATAGTCAAAAATAAGATCAGCATGGTGGTTGTAAAGGAAGTTTTTTTTTTGCTCTTTAATCTTGCTTTTTATTTGTGCTAGGATTAAACGATTCAAGTATTTCATCAAATATGCTTTAGGGTAAAGCACTTCACTTAGATTTTCTTTGTTCTTCCATAGTTTCGTAAACATCTCATGAATACAATCTTTTGTGAGTTCTCTTTCTAGAGAAATTCGAAATCCGAAATTGAATAAATGTTGATAGTAAAGCTCATAAATAGCGGTCAGTGATTTTTCATCTCCATCCTGAAGTCCTGACCAAAGCTCCCTTTCATTAATCATATAACTTCCACAATTTATAAACAATGAGGGTTAAATGTAAAAAATAAATTATGATATTCAAAATTACTGCTGAAATTGCTAACCTATTGGGAAAGTGGTTAACCCGTATTTTTAAAACACCTAGGAAAAACCGCAAAATATAATACTTAACAGTACAATAGGGCAAAAAATAAATAATCCAAATTTGGGGGGCTTGCAATTATCTTCATGCATCCGCTATGCCTGGCTGGCAGACAGATTCCAAAACCGTTGAAATAGCACACTATGTCTGCAGGTTTCTCCCGAACTATCGGGATTGCATATACACCGAGCTAATCACATGAATAATCCAGGTAATACCATTTTGATGTTAAAATGATTTAAAAACTTTTTCGTAGCGCCATTTTCAAACTTTTTTTAACCAACTGACCCATTGTTTTACATTTCAAAAAAGAATCATTTTTATAATGTTTTGCCAATTCCTTTTTGAGTAATAATATGTTTTTCGGAGAAGATAACGTGTCCTTTTCCATGGCATCTAATAAGTTTTTTATTAAATACCTCGATGTTTTGACTCGGTTTGCTATGAGTGATCGTTCCTCTTTTTGATATTGCTTCATTGTTTCGG
>Ga0256840_1002793_pt1 | contig 14963 bp, 12 predicted proteins | sample 355202metaG_FD_185969 | JGI IMG/M metagenome (GOLD analysis project Ga0256840, IMG submission 185969) | Hydrothermal vent microbial communities from Mid Atlantic Ridge, Atlantic Ocean - 355-202 | ecosystem: Environmental > Aquatic > Marine > Hydrothermal vents | place: Atlantic Ocean: Mid...
AATCAGTTTCAATTTCACCAATATAGCGTGCTCTTTTGTTTGCTTTAAGTTTATTTAAGTCCACTAGTATCAAGCTATCAATACAATAATTAAAATCAGCATCAATATTAAAAGCTAAAAACTGACAGCCCTTATCCTCACATATTTCAGAGTACTGTTTGTAGAGTGTTGGAACCTTTACTCCAAGTTTTTTTAGCTTTTTATTCATTTTTTTATAGCTATTCTTGTAGTCACCAGAAAATTCTTGCTCTGCAAGCAGTGTGCTTTCATCTGAAATCAAATAGGGAGTTTTTGCTACCGCCATCTTTTCATCAGTCCCGAATTGTTGCTGATAAAATGCAATAATAATATTCTGGCTCTGTGGCGAATAGGCTGTTGATAGACTAACAGGACCAAATAAGTATTTTATTTCAGGATGTTGACGCAGATATGCACCAATACCAAACCATAGATAATCAAGACTACGTTTACCCCAATAACGCGGCTGAACAAAGCTTCTCCCCAGTTCGATGGCATCAGGTAAAAGCCCATTAAGTGATTCCTTGAAATCAAATAAAGTCTGTGTATAAAGACCTTGTGAACCATCATTTTCAATAATCTTTTTACATTCAGCAATGCGGTAAGCACCAACAATTTCCAGATCATCCTCATCCCAAAGTACAATATGCCTATAGTAACAATCATATTGATCAATATCAGATACTTTTCCAGTGCCTTCTTCGACAGTTCTAAAGCTAAGCTCGCGTAATCGACCAATCTCATGAATTACAGGAGAGTCTGGTTGATAATCATAAAGAAATATTTTTTTCCCATCACTTGTTTCACCAAGTAGTTCAGATTTATAAAGTTCAGTTTTAAGTGCTTTTCTACGGGCAGGATGCACAATAGTTTCAACCGTATTAAAAAGAGACTTCTTTTTTCTTTTAGCAAGACGATAAAGCTGTTTTCTAAATAATTTGGCTAATTGTATATTAGTTAAATCACTTGATTCCAATTCACTCCAAGGAATAGCATGACCGATATGAAACTGTAGCTCATGATCTTCTTTATTAAACATTTCTCGTACTAACATGGCCGTTCCCAATGGTTTGAACAAGAGCGACAAACTATAAAATAGAGTTGAGTTTTTAGCATTTACAAGAATAGGTAAAATAGGAGATTTAGTTCTTTTAGCAAGTTTTAAGAAGCCAGGCTTCCATAATCCATCACGAACTCCGTTAGGTTTAATTCTTGATACCTCACCAGCAGGAAAAATAATTAAAGCCTCTTCTTTTTTCAGAGCATTGAGCATTGCTTTGTACTGATTTCTGTAATTTTCTCTGCCAGAAGTAAATACCTTAACAGGTAAAAATAGTGACTGGAGAGGTTCAACTTTACTGAGTAACTCATTGGCAACGATACGCACATCGGGTCTGATAGAATGAACCATTTTTAACAAAGCCAGCCCATCCAAAGAGCCAATAGGATGATTGGCAACAATCAAAACTCTTCCTTCGGAAGGTATGTTATTTAGAGATTTAGCTGTTGCTTGATAAGTGAAATTAAAATGTTGCAAGATTTTATCTAAAAACTCAAAACCCCTAAGGTGTTGATTATCTTTTATAAACTTATTTATATCATCTACTCTAAAGAGCTTTGTTAAAGTTTTAAAGAGTAGCTTAGAACCTGGTATTTCCTTTAAATCAGGGTTCTTTTCTAGTAATGATTCTTTTAAGTCAATCATATAAACACCTCATTTCCATATTTTGAATAGACCATATAAAAGTATTGTTAATATTTAATGACAAACTGAAAAATAGTTTATTTAAATCTGAATCCGTGAGGTCAATGTGGATAGCAGGGTATAAGATATTGGTTTAGCACGGGATTTAAAAAGCTCTGCATAATTGAGTTCACCATCTGCTAGCGCAGATGGGAAGCTCACTAAATCTTAGCTTCACCCTTAGGTTAAGCGGGTATTTTTTAAACTCATGTTGAATCAATAACTTGTCACGGATTCAGGATTATATATACCCATCCCCCCCTGTTTTTACATATTTTATTCAGAGGAACTTGTGTTTATATTTATAGGCACTATATTTTCAGCCTTGATAGCTTTATTTAAGTAGGTGAAAAAATGCCAATTTATGAGTTTAGATGCGAAGAATGTGGAAATGAAGTTGAGGTTCTACAAAAAATCAGTGATCCTCATTTAAAAGATTGCCCAGAATGTGGCAAGCCTGCAATGAAAAAGAAAGTCACTGCAGCTGCTTTCCGTCTAGGCGGGTCGGGTTGGTATGAAACTGATTTTAAATCAGGCAATAAAAAGAACCTAAAAGACAGTGAAAGTGCCAAGCCCAAAGAAAGCACCTCTAAACCTGAAAAAACAAGCAGTTGTTCTGGCGGTGCTTGTGCGGGTGGAAGTAGTAAAAGCTGATAATGCTGATATAAATCCATCCCCCCTTTTTTTATGATCTTTTCTATTTGAATAAATGCATCAGTGAGGTCAATACGTCCTGTGCCGTAGTGACCTCACTGATTTAGGTTTTAGTAAAGGAAAACCTGATATATCAACAGGCTCACCCGTGTGGATGTATTGCAACATATCAATATAAAAAACAATGTAGCCTCTTTTCTCAAGATTAGACTATTACAACTTTAGGCACAGTAGTTCGGTGCTTTTAATTTTACTGTTTAGATTTATCCATTAGTGCTGATTTTTCGATAACTTTCTTATACCAAATTGAATGGTGTGATTTTGCCCAATTAGCATCAACTGTACCTTTAGTTATTGCTTCGAGTGTTCCTTTAACGGTTCTAACCATCCAGATATGCCCTAGTATCAAGGCAATCATGAATAATGCGGCAATTGAGTGAATAACTATCAACCATTGTGAATTAAGTTTAACGAGTGTTTGGTATTCGGGGAAAAATAGCAACAAGCCTGTCGCTGATAATGTAAAACCAAATAAAATAGTTAGCCAAAATAGTATTTTCTCACCTGCATTGAAAAAACCATTTTCTAAGTGTTTTTTAGCAAGCAAACCACCGAGGGTGATAAGCCATTTAAAATCACACAATGCGGGCAGATTGTGACGAATAAAATAAACTAAAAAGATAACAAATGAGAAGACGACCCCTAAACCTAAAAAGTTATGTATCTCAAGACTGGGGGATGCGATCAAAGAAAATGTTTCCGAGCCTGTGAAGGGAATCAATGCCACCCGACCAAACAAAATAACCATACCCGTTAAGCCCATTGCTATCACAAGCAATGCCATAAACCAATGTACGATGCGGTGCATCACTGACATTCGGGGGATATTTTCTCCTGAGCGACCATTAGGGATTTTTACAGGTCGAACGAGAATGGTGATTAGTGCAAGTAACGCAATTACCCCTAGTATAAAATAAGCACTGTAGGGGATTACTTTTTCACGTCGTAATTTGCGCCACTCATTGCCTTCTGCATTGATTAATCTGCCAGCATTCAGTGTTTTGACCTGTGTTTTGGCGGTAAAATCGGTAGAGCCTTGAAACTCACGCTGTCGAACAGCACGCCACAAATCCGTCGCTGGACTTTTTATTTTAACGCCCTGCTCTCCTGATTGATTATTCTCCGCAGCCAGTGCAAACATTGAAGCAAAGCTAAAGATAAACAATAGAGCACTCAGTATTAAATGCTTAATAGATAAGCTCATTAATTTCTCCTAGATTTAGGCTGAAAAAACAGGAGATAGGTATTATAAATACCCATCCCCCCTGTTTTTTACATATTTTAGCGTGTTGCCTTACCCGTTAAATCAGGTGCAGAACCTAAGTTATCTTTTTGTATATTTACATTCGATGCGAGGGTAGACATGCTACGACTAATAACGCGCTTGCGATAAATCTCTGAAACAATATCTGCATCACCTGCGAGTAATGATTTGGTCGCACACATTTCAGCACATAGCGGTAACTTGCCTTCTGCGATACGATTTGAGCCATATTTACGCTTTTCTTCGCTACTGCCTGTTTCTTCAGGACCACCTGCACAGAAAGTACATTTATCCATTTTACCTTTAGATGAAAATGCCCCTGATGATGGGAATTGTGGCGCACCAAATGGGCAAGCATAAGAACAATAGCCACAACCGATACAAATATCTTTGTCATGCAAAACAATGCCATTGTCGGTCGTATAAAAACAATCAACAGGGCAAACCGCAGCACAAGGTGCATCGGAACAATGCATACAAGCCACTGAAAGCGAACGCTCGCCTGGCTCACCATCTTTTATAGTGACTACTCGGCGACGATTGACTCCCCAAGGTACATCATTTTCATTTTTACAAGCCGTTACACAGGCATTACATTCAATACAACGCTCTGCATCACAATAAAATTTTACATTTGCCATTATTATCTCTCCTATGCCTTGCTTATTTTGCACAGGCTACACTTAGTTTCCTGCATTTGTGTGACAGAATCATAACCGTAGGTCATGGCGGTATTTATAGCTTCACCTAGAACATAAGGGTCAGAGCCTTTAGGGTATTTATCGCGTAAATCTTTACCTTGGAAGTGACCACCAAAGTGGAATGGAGCGAAAGCGACACCCGATGCGACACGGCGTGTCACCATTGCTTTCACTTTGATTTTGCCACCTTCTGGGGTTTCCAACCAAACATCATTACCATCTTTGATACCTGCGTTATTAGCATCACGTGGGTGCATTTCAACAAACATATCTTGTTGTAATTCAGCTAACCACGGATTTGAGCGAGTTTCATCACCGCCTCCTTCATATTCCACCAGACGACCCGAGGTTAAAATAATGGGGTAATCTTTTGAATAATCTTTCGCCTGGATTGAAGCGTAGCGTGTGGGCAAACGCCAAAACATTTTGCGATCTTCATAGGTTGGATATTTCTCTACAAGGTCACGGCGACTACTGTAAAGCGGCTCTCTGTGAATGGGAACAGGATCAGGGAAAGTCCAGACATTGACCCTTGCCTTGGCATTACCAAATGGCGCACAACCATGTTTGATAGCAACACGCTGAATACCACCTGAAAGGTCAGTCTTCCAGTTTTTACCTTCGGCAGCTTTCTTTTCTTCTGAGGTGAGGTCATCCCACCAACCTAGTTTTTTAAGTAAGTCTGCTTTAAATTCAGGATAACCATCTTTGATTTCTGAACCTCTGGAATGAAAGCCTTCTGCAAGCAAGTTCACACCATTGCGCTCCACACCAAATCTGGCACGGAAGGTTAAGCCACCGTCGGCAACTGAAGTACTGCCATCATATAAATTAGGTGTTCCTGGGTGTTTCATTTCTGGTGTCCCCCAACAAGGCCAGGGCAGACCATAGAATTCACCATCACATTTCCCGCCCTCTGCTTTGAGGCTGGTGAAGTCAAAGTCACCCCAATTTTCTTGCTGTTTCTTTAACCGCTCTGGGCTTTGCCCTGTGTAACCAATTGTCCACATACCTTTATTGATTTCACGTAGCACGTCTTCAATCAGGGGTTCATCATTTTCTACCTTAATATTTTTGAACATCTGATCTGCAATGCCGATTTTCTTCGCCAATTTATACATAATCGTATGATCGGGCAGTGACTCAAAAAGCGGATCAATCACTTTATCACGCCATTGGAAAGAACGATTAGAGGCAGTAACCGAACCATAAGTTTCAAGTTGTGTCGCGGCTGGCAAGAGATAAACACCGTCTTTGCGGTCATGCATCACTGATGAAACAGTAGGGTATGGATCAACAACGACCATCATATCCAACTTTTCCATCGCTGTTTTCATCTCTGTACCACGGGTTTGACTGTTTGGCGCATGACCCCAAAAGAACATGGCGCGTAGATTATCTTTTTGTCCGATATTTTTCTTATCTTCAAGCACACCATCAATCCAGCGAGAAACAGGGATACCTTTTGTGTTCATCACATGAACATCTTTATCACCTTTTTTCTCATAACTGCCTGAGTCAAATTGTCCTTTGACCCAGTCATAATCCAAATCCCAAACTTTCGCCCAATGCTTCCACGAACCTGGTTTAAGACCGTAATAACCTGGTAATGTATTGGCTAATACACCAAGATCGGTTGCACCTTGAACATTGTCATGCCCACGGAAAATATTAGTACCACCGCCTGCTACACCCATATTGCCGAGTGCCAGTTGGAAGGTACAATAAGCACGGGTATTATTATTACCAATGGTATGTTGTGTACCACCCATACACCAGATAAACGTACCTGGGCGATTTTTAGCCATTGCTTTTGCAGCTGCTTTTACTTTACTTTCTGGTACGCCTGTTACACGTTCAACCTCAGCAGGTTCCCACTTAGCAACCTCTTTTTTGACATCTTCCATGCCATAAACACGTTGCTGAATAAAGCTCTTATCTTCCCAACCATTTTTAAAGATATGCCACAACATACCCCAAATAATGGGAACATCTGTCCCTGGACGAATTTTTAAATAATGATCAGCATGAGCCGCCGTGCGTGTAAAACGTGGGTCGATAACAATAATTGGTGCATTATTTTCTTCTTTCGCTTTCATGATATGCAATAAAGAAACAGGATGCGCTTCAGCAGGGTTTGAACCAATCAATAATATTGCTTTAGAATTATGAATATCATTGTAGGAGTTAGTCATCGCACCATAACCCCATGTATTCGCAACACCTGCTACTGTGGTTGAATGACAGATACGCGCCTGATGATCAACATTGTTAGTACCCCACATGCCCGCCATTTTGCGGAAAAGATACGCCTGCTCATTATTATGTTTTGCAGAACCCAGCCAATAAACCGAATCTGGCCCTGATTCTTTGCGAATACTGAGTAGCTTGTCCCCTATTTCATTAATTGCCTGATCCCAAGAGATTTTCTTCCACTTGCCATTCACTAATTTAGTTGGATATTTTAAACGACGCTCACCATGACCATGTTCACGAATCGCCGCACCCTTAGCACAATGCGCGCCCTTATTGAAAGGATGATCCAATGCTGGTTCTTGCCCTGTCCAAACACCATTTTCAACTTCAGCAATAACACCACAACCTACTGAACAATGGGTACATATTGTTTTAACACGTTTAAGATCACCTTTTTTAGCTTCGGCTGCATCGGCTTTTTTCATCATCCCAGGTGCTATGCCTGTTGCTAATGCAGCACCACCTGCCATAAGGCTTGAGCCACGCAAAAACTGCCGTCTTGAAATGGCTTTTCCAGAAGCTTTTACAACCCCTGTTCGACTGAGAGCTTCGCTATTATTCTGTTTATTCTTACTGACGGTACTTGATACTTTAGTTAATTTCATGAGACAAACTCCTTAAAGCGTGGCTGATTTATAATAATCAGCAATATGTTGAGTGAGTCGATAACCTTCCTCTTTTTTAGCTTCAACACCCAGCTCTGGTGCTTCTACTGCACTAGCAACAGAAGGAAGAGCCGCGACAGCAACCGCACTCGCTCCTAAAATTGCGCCTTTGCCTAAGAAATCTCGACGACTTTGTTCAAAATTAATGATTGCTTTTGCATACTTCTTCATTACAACTACCTCAAATTAGCGTTTTTGCCTCGTCCATTAAACGGGCATAGATAAATAGTTTTTTTCTATATTGATATAGGCACTGCCAAAACGACCCACTGCCCGATAAAAGATGGCAGATTCTGCCTCTGATAAATCACCAAAGAAACGCCCTATCCACGGGCTGATGTGCTTATCAAAAAATTCAGATTGAACAGAAGTGGCGGCATTATCTTGAATCATCATTGACATCACTTCACACAATGCAGCGACATGATCCTCAGGTTCTACGACCTCCTCATCTCGCTGAAAACCGAGTTGAGCCAAATCATCACGTAAAATACTCAAAGGCTGTTCCATTAAATATCCTGTGAGATACCACGAACCATAAGGCACTAATTCACCCCGCCCTAGACCAATAAACAGGGTATGAAACTCATCATCAATAGCATCAAGTGATGTGCTTTCAGCCGCCAAACCCATTGTTGACATTGACAATAAAAGCTCATCTTCATCCACCGCAACTTTTGCAAACTCGGCAATATGCTGCAAAATCTCCTCAGAAGGCACGGTTCTTAATAAAGCCGCGAGAATGCTATAAGCAGACGCACGATACTGCTGCTCCTGTTGGCTTTCTTCATCTTGCCAATCGCGGGCGGTGTTCTCATCAATCGCATTATCGATTGATGGAACAAAAGAAGAATCAGCCTTAAATTTTATAACTTGTGCTTGTAGGGACATATATTTCATTGACCTGTGACATTGACCTGTGACTTAGTACTCATATATTTAAAAGCAATCGATGTGCCAACTTCTCAGGGAGAGAAATAACCAAAAAGGAGTTATTTAACCCATCCCCCCTCTTTTTTATGTTTTTTTATATTTCTTATGTTGGAATCCATAAGATCAATACGGGGTAGTGGGTTAAATATGTGATTTATAAACATCATAATCTGATCTTATAAACTTCGTTAAATAGAACAACTATTCGCCTCTTCTAACAAGCTAACCTTATAATACCTCTGGTATTTTTATTTCAATTCTAGTTCTCGGACAGCCCTCCTAGAAGCTTCACACGGGGCTACACATTATTACTTACTTTTTCCTGAATCCGTGAGTCCACTACGGCAAAGGATGCAAGCCATTGATTCATCACGGGTTTAAAAAATACCCGCTTAACCTACGAGTAAAGCTAAGATTTAGTGAGCTTCCCATCTGCGCTAGTAGATGGTGAACTCAATTATGCAGAGCTTTTTAAATCCCATGTCAAACCAATATCTTACGCCCTGTTATCCGCATTGACCTCATGGTTTCAGTTTTTTGTTAAACATTAAAACAAAAGAAACGGGTACTGAAGTTGCCACCGAAGGTAGCTTGGCTAATTCTTGAAGTTTCTTAATACCGCCTTCCAGTTTGAAATCAGCGGCATTAATAATAATTGGCATGGTACTTGTCGCTAAAAGCTGATCACCTGATTTAAGTACTGTTACATCCACTTTGATTTTTTGGCTAATACCATGAAGACTTAATTCAGCTTCTGTGCTGATATTTGAAATGCCATCCTTAATTTCTTCGATATTTGCCGTTAAGGTTGCTTCTGCAAATTTTTCTGTTTCAAATAAAAACTCTTTAGCTCTTTGGTCTCTGATTTCGATTTTAGTATCAACGCTATTAAGATCTAACGTGATTTTTAAAATACCTTTATCTGTTAGCGAACCTGATAATTTTCTAATTCTATGACCCTCAGCAACCGTTCCTTTTTTAACAGAGACAAAACTTACATTAGAGTATTTCTTATCTAAGTTCATATCAGCAAAGCTGATGCTTGTCAGTGATAATCCAAGTATTGCAATTAGTGAAAGCAAGGTTTGTTTCGTATTCATGGTTATAATCTCATTTGGTTTGGTGGGGGGGGGGGAAATATAGCTAAATTCAACTTTTCTGCAGTAGATTCTCTATTCTCGGACAGCCTCCTAATGATTAAAATTAGCATTCGGGTCTTCCATCATGTCTTTTACACGACAGTCATCACACATTTTTAAGCGATTTTTAGAACGCTCATCGGCAAACATTGAATGCCCTGCCAGTTTAGCAATTATGGTAGTAATACCCGATGTTGTTGCAAAAGGTTCTCCGCAGGTGATACAGCAAAATGGGCTGTCTTGATGCAATACACGAGGCTTTTTTCGTGCATTGTGATTAAGCAATAAACGTGGTGAAATAGTGATAGCACTTTCTGGACAGGTATGAGTGCAAAGGTTACATTGCAAGCAGTTTGCTTCTACAAATCCCAGTTGTGGTGTTTCATTGCTATCTTGTAAGGCATTTGCAGGGCAGGCACTGACACAGGCCATACATAAAGTGCATTTTTCTTGATCGACCTGTACATCACCAAAAATCGAGCCTTCTGGCAGTAATGTAATTTCTTTTACCTGATCAGATTGCTCAACTAAATAATCTAATGCCATATAGAATGCTTGACGCTTATCCGAAAGAGCCGCATGACTCGCAGGGATTATTTTTGACATGCTGTCTAACGTCAACAGCTCGCTAAGGTTGGCAATAACAGCAACTGTACTGGCTGGATAATTTGCCGCAATTAATACCGCCTGTACCATTTCAATATTATGATCTAAAGCATCTCGCGAAGAGTGTGGCATTCGCTGATGACCTTCTCCATCACCAAGATCAAATAATCTCACCGCTTTAGCACCCCATGCTAATGCTGATAACCAAACTTCAGGGCCAACACTGGCAACTTCTTCGACGATAACAAGCAAAGCGGCTGGTAATATCTGCTTGGCTTGCTCCTGTTCTTTTTCTGTCACAAAGACTAAATCTGGCTGACTAGCTCCCTGTTTGAGATAGCTCAGCAATAAAGTGCGAACATGGTTTAATAAATCCTTTGCTTTTGGGTAAGCATAGCTAATTGCCCCAGATGGACAAACGGTGGCACATATACCTCCACCCTGACAACGTGTAGGATCAACTTTTATACTATCGATTAATGAGCTAATTGCTTCAGCGGGGCAAGCCTCTAAACAACGTGTGCAACCTGTTTTCCCTGAACGCCCATGCGCACAGGCTGATGCGTTATAATCAAAGTAACGTGGTTTTTCAAAGGTTCCGACTAGATCTGATAATTCTTGTTTGAGAGCAATTAGCTTAGCAGTATCGCTTGTATCAGCCATGTCAGCACGAGATAAATCCATCGCAAAATAACCAGGTGGTTTAAGAGCCATAGATAGAATAGGATTTGCTGTTAAATCTAGTACTAAATCAGCATTTATTGATTTTTCTGCGATTTTGATAACAAACTTACCTAACGCACCATCGATGGTGATTTCATCATTATTAGGTGCTTGATCTTTAACTGATACAACTTCACTACTTAGCTCTTTAGGTATTTCACCAAATTTTTCAACTGCCTGTGCATCACCAATAAGCAATAAATGCCCCGCTGATTGATACTCCACAATGGCAGTTGTTTCTGTCTTTAATTGATTTACCGCTTCATAAGCAACCGTCTGTGCTTGTTTTATGCTCTCTGTTGAGAAACCATCAGTCATACATTATCATCCTTAATTTTCGTTTTATTGCTCACAAGATCCGGCTCAATTATTTCATCTGTGCTCTCTAATTGATCTAGAATGTCATCATCACTATCTTGCAAAACAATGAATTCTTGTTCTAAGTTTTGTTTTTCTTCTGCTTCTTTTGCCAATAGCTTTTCTGCTTCAACCTTGAGCAAATGTTTCATATCGCAGGTAATAATGGCAGGGTCTAATTTCTCAAAATTGCTACTACTATAATTGCCATCATACTCATCCAAGCCATCACGCAGATTGTATGACTTGCCATGAAATAACTTTTTTAGGGCAATTTTGCGTAATTCTTCACTAACATTAATTGACATAAAACCCGAGTAATCAGAATCTTCACCAAGTGTTTTAATATCAGGCATATCTTCATCAGTTAACGCATTGAGTGCCTCTAAACGCTGCTCTTCAGGGGTTTTCTGTGGTGACTCTAAATCTTCGTGAAAATCTTGTGGTTTTGTATCCGCTAAAATAGACTCACTTGTATCTTGTTTTGGTTCTTGTTGCACCTGCTGTTTGCGCCGTGACCACCGCGATGCAAAGCTTTCGTGTTCTTGTTCGCTTTCACTTTTATTTTTTATTTCAAACGCATCCTTCATTCGCCTTTTCTCCAATCTTTACGTTTGCGCTTTTTGCGTTTTTCTGCGCTGTAATTTTCTAAAATATACGCCTCTGCCCAACGGTATAACTCTGCAGGAATAGAAACAGAATAAACTGTGTCATCACCTTCTAAATAGGCATGTGCCTCATCAAAACTCAGCGTGACTAAAAAAGGAATAGGTACATCAGCCTGACTACCCTGCGCCTCTTCATCAGTGCGGGCAACAATAAAACAACCAGGTTCAGGCGACATAAGATTATGGTAATAACTTTCACACTCATCTAAAAACAAGCGAATCGTTAAACCACTATAAAGCAACTGTTCTACCTCTCCTTGTTGAATGACTTTTACATCCTTACCCTCCTCTTTCACTTCAGTCTTTAAAGTTTTATCAGTAGGAGAAAGCGACAAAAGTCCAACCGCATCCCAAGTCTTATCAATCCATTGACTTTTAGCAGGGCGCGACTCCATTAATACAGAAACAGGAAAACTATTGGGTAGTTTCTCGTTTAAGATGGAATCATCTGAATTTGACAGCACATCTGAGGGTAAGTTAAGGGCTGTATGCGAAGGTAGTTTTGAGGGTATATTCATTACAGAATAAAATAGCAAATACTATGCCAGTATTAGGGACTTAATTTCTTTAGAGTTCCTTGGTACTCCAACAAGCTTCATTGTATACATACCCATCCCCCCTGTTTTTTGCATATTTTTATCATTAGCTTAACAGCAAGCTATCATCAAAAATGGGACAAAATAAACCATAGCAAATATTTCCATAGACAATACTAACCATAAGTTTCTGTTCAATCATTACCTCTGCTTTTGCTTGTTTGCTTCCATACATGATTAGATAGCTGGTATATATTTTGCTTGTTTGTATCCGAATCCATAAGAAAAACAGGAGTTAAAAATGCCCACAAAACCAAAGCTTACTGATGCAGGTTTACATGCTGCGTTTAACGTATCTGCTACCAATGAATTTGCTGAGGTGATTGATGGTCATATTGCTGCTGAGCGTGCATTAACGCTTTATCTTGATAAGCGTGAAATCGTTACTTTAATGACGCTCGGTACTCAGCCTGAATTATTAGTGTTGGGCTGGCTTAGAAATCAACGTCTGGTAAAAAACTTTGAAGATATAAAAGCGATACAGGTTGATTGGGAGACTGAATCGGTTGCCATTACTACACATCAAAGCATTGCTGATCTGGATAAAAAACTCAGTAAGAAAACAGTAACGACAGGCTGCGGGCAAGGCACGGTTTATGGCGATATGATGGATGGCTTAAATGACATTCAAATTCCTGAAATAAATATCAAACAATCTCTTATTTATTCTCTACTGAAAAACTTAAACGCACATAATGAAATTTATCGACAAGCGGGAGCGGTTCATGGTTGTGCCCTTTGCAAGGGAGCAGAAATAACACGGTTTGTTGAGGATGTTGGACGACATAACGCTGTCGATGCTATCGCGGGTTATATGTGGCTGAATGAAATCAGTGGGGCAGATAAAATATTTTATACAACGGGACGACTGACTTCCGAAATGGTGATTAAAGTCGCACAAATGGGCATTCCCATTTTACTTTCACGCTCTGGTGCTACACAGATGGGTTATGAAATTGCACAACGCCTTGGCGTTATTTTAATCTCACGCGCCAAGGGAAAACACTTTCTCATTTATACAGGTGCTGAAAAAATAAAGTTTGATGCCATTCCACAATGAGTAATCCTAAAATACCTGATAAGCAACCCTATCAATCACCTTTTCTCAGTGTTAAGCAGGTTTCTGAATACTTGCAATTAAATGAGAAAAAAATCTATTCACTGGCTAATGACGGGCATATTCCTGCAACTAAAGTAACAGGAAAATGGATGTTTCCCCGTGAATTAATTGATCGTTGGATGTTAGATTCATCGCACAGCGGTTTACTCAACGACCGCCTAATTATTGGTGGCAGTGATGACCCACTACTCTCTCGCGTGATTAGCAATCTTGCTCATGACATCAAACACCATGCACTGATTAGCTATTCCCCAAGTAGCACAAGCATTGGACTTAATCTATTGCAATCACGGCGCATTGATATTTGTGTCATACATTGGGGAGCGCAAGCAGAAAGCAATTTACGTCATCCTGCACTTTTGCAACAATACTCGCAATCACGGCAGTGGGTGTTAATTCGCGCTTTTCAACGTGAGCAAGGGTTGATAATTAGCCCAAAAGTGATGAAACTCATTCAACAACAATTTAGTTTGCAACAAAGCAATTCACAAGAGCAACTTAGTTTTCTATTTAACTCACCTTTTTTATGGGCTAAACGGCAAATAGAATCAGGCTCTCAACGCTTTCTGCAAGAAATTCTTGTCAAAGATCATCGTGGAAATAAAGCACTAGACACAGAAATAGAAGCAAAATCAGAACACGAAGCTGCCGCCATTATCGCAATGGGTCTCGCAGATATAAGCCCTGGAACTCGTGCATCAGCCAATGAATTTGGGCAGCAATTCATTAGTCTCGGCTGGGAGTCTGTTGATCTAGTACTACCTAGAAACATTTGGTTTAGGCATTTATTTCAGGAATTTATCGACGAATTAAAATCAATCACCACTCAAGAAATTGCCGAAACTTTAGTAGGATATGACTTATCCAGTTGCGGTGAGTTGCTTTGGGGGGATGATTAGCGACTTTAGAGCATCATAAAAAAAGCGTCATAAAAAAGCACTATAAAATATAATATAGAAGTTTCCTGAATCCGTGAGGTCAATGCGGATAACAGGGCGTAAGATATTGTTTTAGTACGGGATTTAAAAAATCTTAGCTTCACCCATAGGTTAAGCGGGTATTTTTTAAACCCGTGATGAATCAATAGCTTGCGTTCTGTGCCGTAGTGACCTCACAGATTCAGGAGTTTATTACTGTATATTACCCATCCCCCCCTATTTTTACATTTTTTTAACCCCTTCATAAGGAAAGCCTGATTAAGTCGATTAGAGTTTAGCGTAGAAATATCGGCAGATTTGGCAAGCTGAAAATAATTGGACTTAATCAGTTTCTCCTTAACGAATTAGGTGTATTTCCAAATTTATATCAAGATCATTCCACACTCGGTCTGCGGTAATTACATCACTCTTTAAGCGTAATCCTGTAGCCAAACAAGCTCTATCTGCTAATAACAATCCCAATTTTTTGGAAGGCAACCAAAGACTTGCACAGTTTTTTGCGTCGTCTTCCGTAATGATAA